>Ga0209671_1000464_pt1 | contig 26826 bp, 19 predicted proteins | sample WorMetHERISLAND2_2_FD_187401 | JGI IMG/M metagenome (GOLD analysis project Ga0209671, IMG submission 187401) | Marine gutless worms symbiont microbial communities from Max Planck institute for Marine Microbiology, Germany - Olavius geniculatus... | ecosystem: Host-associated > Annelida >...
CTGTGATTACTACACGGATCTGTGTTAAGAAACGGACATGCTATATACTTTCATAACCACACTTGTATAGAAGTAGGTATTCAGCACAAATACATGCTCAACATAAGAGTACTAACAAGATTGCTCTTCCAAGCAACTGGAATTCTCAGCAGAGCTTTGGCTGAACAACTCACATGTAGAAGCAAGGTTTTAACACCAGACCAATTTTAGTTCTGGAGATATTGTTTTATAGGGAAAAAGCGATACCCACCCATGGCGCTCAATGTGACTGCACACCATCAGCCCTGCTGATAAGTTCCAAGCTATCCAAAACAGAATTTCTGCTCACATGCACCATACATTCTAACACAACGTGGTCGTGTGTGTTAAAGAATTACTGCAAATGTAATACAGCTGAACCTAGATCAAAAGTTAACAGAGTTCACGCTGAATTATGTTGGACCAAGTTGAACTCTGATCAGCTGATCCCATTTAGTTGAACGGCCGTGGTTATACCATGGACAACTATTGGTCAACCACGCTTGGCCTACGGGCCAACTACAGTGACGTTAGTCACACGCAATGCTTACGAAACAATCTAGCACTGATTGGCCGTAATTTGCTCGAATTTTAAGTTTCCCTGAAGTTATTACACAATCTTCGCATTAACAGTTGCATACCAAAGTTCCAAAATACGCATTTTGTGCTCCAGTAGTTATTTATTTATTAATCTACGTTCGTTTTCAAGATTTGTTTACCTTGTTACCAAGATTTGTCTATGGCATAACAACCGCGCATTGGCACTCTAGAATGCGGTTTATTTATCAACTAATTAATTTATCCAGCAAAAAGATCACAGAAAACAGATATAGCACAAATCTAGCATATCCAGATCACAAGTATAATTGAATTAGATGTCTTATAAATCGATATGAATGAGTTTTTGTTGCTTTGGTTAGGGTTCGTTCGTATGTTTTCTGTAGCAACGAAACATCGCCACCGAAAACTGATTTATTCATCTATTCGTTAACTTATCGAGCACAAACTGAACATAAAATGAACATAGTAGAAATCTAACATATTCAGATCATCAGAATAATTGCATTAGAGGTCTTATAATCGATACAAAGAAGTTTTTTTGGACAGGATAAGATCCGAATCAGACAATTTTTTGCAGCAATAGTATCCCAGCATTCATCACTTGAACCGAGATCAAAATTTGATCGGTGGTCAGACAGCGATTCAGAATTGAACGGAGATCAACGCTTGAAGCGTTGAACTGCTTTGGTGCAACGCAAGTTATGGCTGAACTAGGATGAACGCGCCCTAAGAGAATTTTGCCAAAGAATTGCAATGCAGCAATTGACACATTTCATGCTTCTACGGCTACATAACAGTACCCAACTAACCTGAGTAAAATGTCACTAAAGAATCACTAATTACTTTGCTACTGTTCGTTTATTGGCTTTACCACATTACAGTGGTGAAGCCACAATGTTGTACGTCATCATACTTAAGCTAGTAATAAAAATGAAATCCAATGATACAATATTAACAAGTAACAAATAATGAAAACAATATACAACAGTTCACAGAATAGCCGATGCTAGAAGACGATAATTACGACGATAGCTGCCTTTACAAACGTAACAATGCACAATAAAGCATTTTGCAAGATCACTCATTAACCGTGGGCCAATAAAAACACCGTTCTAACAATCTCCACAATACAATTCATGATTACCTCCTGTAACAGATACTCATACATGGTAAAATGATGTAAAACTGATTGGCAATAATGCCAAGGACAGTAAAAATTGGTTAATAGTAAAAATGACCAGTTGCTACTCAGCAAGTTCTACACGTATAGCACGTTCTGTCTCCAGACAGGTATATAAACTGTGTCCGGAAAAAAGTAACCTCCTATATATCGCACAATAGAAATGTCAAATCTGAATGAATCCGAATAAAATCTTGTGCATGCAATCCCCAATAAATTGCAGTAAATTCACAGGGTGACCACTTGTCTGGAAAACCTGGAAATGTTAGGGAATTTGAAACATGTCAGGGAAATGTGTCCTAAAACTGTTCATTACTAGTTGAATATTTGCGTTCAACTCCATTTTTTTCTGCTTGCTTTGCTCGCAAACTTGTACTCCCATACTTTTAAATTTGTGGTGCCAGTGAGCCGCTTTTGTTTGCCTTTATTGTTTAAACTGCATTAAATTTGGTCAGTCAATTCTCTGGAAAATAATTAAAATTGTTGCCAATAGACGTCATATCGCTACTGTTGCGAGGGGCAATACTCCGTCTATGTTCCCTTAAAATGTCTGGAAAAGTCAGGGAATTTGATCATGACTGGAGAGTGGCCACCCTGAATTCAACAATTAATAACCCTGCTAAACAATAATATTTGTGGCAATCGTTTTTGTATGATATCTATGAGATTACTTTTTTTTCCGGATGCAGTGTATTATAAGTATAAGTATCAGCAATCGCTCAGATATTCACAATTCACACGATCTGTCAATCAGTCGGCTGTAGCTAACATAATAAAGGTACACTCATGTATCACTAGACAAATGCCCGCATACTAGAGAAAGCCATGTCTATGAACAAAACTACACCATTTCACAAAGATAGCAGCAGTGCAAATGTAGTCATTGGTAAATAATGGTACCCTAACTATCCACTGACAATATATCAAATAGTGAATGGCTGCAGTTCAAGAATGATACATACACCATGGGCCATAAAAACCGTTACACTTTACTTTTGTCTATACCTTCGCCAATTATTGACCGATTTTAAAAATTCTTTGACTGGCAAACTCTGCTGACAATTTGCAATAATGGGATTATTATTTATCCAACCACACAGTAAATGCATCTCTACACTACCTTGTGAAATATAAATGTAAGCAAAAGCTAACGATAACAAAAATTTAGGTAAATGAAAAAAAACACTTCAGACCAACATTGCGATGAATGATCCATACGACACTAAACTGTGTTACACCCGCACAGTTTAGTGTCATGCAGACCATTCACTGTAACGTTGGTCTGAAGTGTTTTTTTTTCAATTTTACCAAAATGTTTGTTTGCTATTACCATTATATATGCATATTTCATTGATATTTCACAAGGTAGTGTAGAGACATATTTACAGTGTGGTGGGATATGTAATAATCATGTTACTGCAAACTGTCCGCAGAGTGTGCCAGTGAAAGAATCTAGAAAATCGGTCAATAATTGGTGAAGATATAGACAACAGTAAAGTGCCACGTTTTTTATGGACCACCCTGTATAATCACATGCCCAATTTAAACAGTTTTGTGTTTCGTTATCAGCAACAGCACTGATCTGATTTCTTAATGATGTTCCCTGTCTCAATCCAAGCTAAATGAGATATCATGGTCATTGGTCAGTTTTGTAATCATTGTGGAAAATGCTGCACATCTGCAGAGTGACCGGAATGGACTTGGATTGAATAAAGCTGCTCCAGTGAGGCAGAAGAGCAAAAAAAAAACAAAGATGTGTTTATCACATCAAACCTTTGCAGGATGCCATACGAGAAAAAATTTGGGTGCTTTTCTTACTAAATGATCCAATTTCTGAGAACCTAATTTAGCCCAACTTTCACAATGGACTCGCAGGTTTCCAGTTCATGCTAATATTACAAGCTGCATTTCTGAAAAAAAAACAAGAGCTTAAGCAACTTCCCATGCTGCACTCGTAAAAGTTCAAGGCACTTTGGTAAAAATAATAACATTCAAGACAGTACTTCTCCTAGAATAAATCGATACTACAGACTGGATGGCAACATGTTTTCCACTGTGCGGTCACATCGTGGAAAAATTTGCAACAGTCACAGTTAGACGTCAGCACCAGACTCGATCTATCACATCGTCTTTAATCATCACTTCACGAATGCCTTGTATAGTAGCGTCGACTTGGACGATGAATGTTCATGTTCAAGCAGAAACAGAACATCCTTTAGACAAACTCGCTTGACCCGGGGTCGCAATGCAGCCACTGGCTACACACAGCACACATAACACCAGTTCACTTCAATGTACAGGGTGTGCCAAAAATGACCCAACTTGTTTTGTCAGAACTTCGTCAAATCTTCACCGAATTTGATAATTTTTGACATATAGATAGCCAAGACGATATAAATATGTAAGGTACACTCATTGTCCACTTCACCTAGTTTATGTCAACGCACTACCATGTTAAACGTAGATGCTCCAAATTGTTGCATAATGCTCAGCTGTTGTCTCCGTAAAAGTTCTAACGACTTAGTTAAGCACACAATAAATTAAAATGTGATTTATTTAGCAGATTTATAAGTTTTTGTAATAACTTGCTTCCAAGTTATCAGAATTTATGCTCAAAGTGTACACAATGGCTTAGACGTGATGCAGACTTAGACCTCCAAAGATCACTGAGACCCCCAACGATTTACTGAAATGATGCTACTGATGTGATGCCTTGGCTGACAGCGGCATTAATGATCAACTGATTAAAATGCATAGCACTCATTCATGAATAAAATGTGTTTTAAGTGCATCAATCAGTTATTTTGCTGTCTGCTGTTTTCAGCATAAAATGCGTAAGACCACAAAATTATTGAATCCTACAGTGCCCTTTGTGCTGACAAAAATTAAGTGAGGTGGACGATGAGTGTACCTTACATAATTTTATTGTCTTGGCTATCTGTGAGCCAAAAATTATCAAATTTGGTGAAAATTTGACGAAGTTCTAACATAAACAAGTTGGGTCTTTTTTTGGCACACCCTGTACAATAGCAGCCACAATGCCACATATATTCTAACAATCCAAACATATGTCTAACAAATAAATAGACGTAAGTGACGATGTACTATGAATAAACCAAATACTGAAATTGGCAGAAAACCCACTAGCAGTACTATTTAGAAGATGAATCAAGAATAAGGAATTACTTCCGAGGTTACCACATATGGGCCTAGTGCAACCCGCAACTACGTAACAGCCGATGAAACAACCAAAACAATTTACCAAAAAATTAAACCTGGCACAAGTACTAAGAATGCAACAGGGTCATTCCACTTGAAATCAGCCATAGCCATCCAGGTGACCATCTCCGAATTGCATGAAAATTTAATGGAATACTTGTTAACATGTCTGTAGGCACTGTACAAAATTGTGCTTCAATATTCCAAGTACTTTTTGAGTTATGGATGTTTGAATGAGGCCACCTTAGTCATTTTTGAGCTCCAAAATTTGCATCTGTTAACATTTAGCAAACTTTAACAGTCAATAACTTCACTACCACTGCAGCTAGATCATGAAATTTACAGGATTAACAGAACTTATAGTATAGATGTGTTGGATGAATAAAAACATGGAATATGTCATTAAAATATTTTGATATTGGGTGCCAAACTTGGCCTTTCAGAATACCGAGACTACAAAATAGCCATTTTCAGCATGGGATAAAACCCAGAAACAAGCACAAGTTATAGCTGTTTGAATAGATTCCTTCAGTAAAGTTGTGGTCATTTGGCCCATTTCAAATGGAATGACCCAATATTGATTTGGACTTAGCAGCGACTCACGAAAAGGAACTGGCAGGAATTACATAGAAACTACAGGCAGATGCAGTTCAAGGCAGAATTATGTCATCAATGGGGAAAGATTAAGACAGTTTCATGCAGCTGCAACACTTACCATGGATCGATTACTAACAGGACTTGCTGTGTGGTCATGTGAAGCACCCTATGTACCACAGATACAACACAAATCTTCAGTCTATCAACTAAGCACTCACGTCCATCAGTTTTTACGCGCGATAGCAGAATGCTTCGCGCACCTTAGCCATGGCCTGGGTGTCCATCCGTCCGTCTGTCTGTTACACTGCTGTATTGTGTCAAAACGGTGCAAGCTAGGATCACGAAAACTTCACTATGGGCTGCCTCAAGGTGTCTAGTTTTTCGTGACAAAATTTCGCGCCCCTGGCTGCGGGGGTTCCCCTCGAACGACGGCGTCAAATAGGGGAACCCCCTCTAAAAAGACGTTATTTTGCTGCTATTGGCTTTTATAGTGCAAAAACGGTTGCAGATAGGTACAGACTTGCTGCATATCATAACAAGCACTGGTGATGGGCTTTTTAGATTTGTCAACATCGATGACCTTGAATGACCTTGAACCCCCAAGAGAGGTTTCGCTGAATTGTTCACAATTTTTGGCTGCAGCGCACATCTCAACACTGAACTACGATGAAATGGATGGAGATAGAACAAGACAACTTGTGAACAGTAACTGCCAGGCTGTCGCACGTCTCATGAGCTCTGCTCAAATTACTTGTCATAACATTTTTGTAAGCTAGTGACTGGTATCCATGCTGTGGGGGAAATTCTCAAATTCTATGCAATGCTATAGCATATTCTATATATCACTTCTGACAATTCTGTACAAATTCTTGGCATTTTCATGCTGAATTAAAGACAGTAATTATCACCCAGCAAAAAAATATACTGACATGTGTACACTGTACAGGTTCAAAAAATTGTGTCTGTTTTGAGCGAGCATAACTAAAAGAACCACATACAACATACAGTTACACTTCAATGTAAAATTCAACAACCACCAAATCCAGCTGATCATTCGATGTAAGTGTCATGCTACAGCATGCTCGTGCAAGACAGTGATGGCAGAATTACCACACTGGATGGAGTATCCAGTCGACGCTGTTTCCGCGGCCCAATAGCAGCCAAGGCAGTCATGTTAGCCTCACGTTGTCGTAATTCCTCTATCTCGGCCAACTGCAACTGGACACACAAAAACAGACATAAAGCATTGAGAGTCCATCAGACCGCACTCTGTCATGACCAACATTCTCATTCTGTCCCACCTTTGCTTCTATATTCTTATTTTTAGCGGCTTTTAACGCACTTGTGCTATATTTTACGTACGGTCTGAATATCAAATAAATGAAAAGGCTAGCAATGCTTGCTAAAAACATTTTTTTACAATTCTGCACATTGCACAAGTTTCTACCATGTCACTGTTACAGTTTAATGTACGGTGCAATGCGCAGAGGTCAGAAAAATGTGTCCACAAAAAATGCCACAGCTCAATGGAGAAGGCAATAAACCTTCACTGTGGACAAGCAGGCTTCAAGTCCCGCTAAGACTAAACATAAGTCACAGCTGGTATGGTACCAGGAATTTTACCAAGACAACCAAAACTATATTACAGTGTTATCTAAATGTCACACCTTACACACAGTGCCTCAGATTCAGCCACTGGCTGACATTGTGCACTTTAAATATGCACATACTTACTTACTTACTTACTTAACATAAGAAAAGACCCCAAAGATTGATTTAAATGATGTTATTATGTGCCATTAACATATCTACTAAGTCTTTGGACATCATTCTGCAATGAACTATATAAGCAAGCTCATTCCAGTGCAATGTGTAAATTCATTTATTGGCTAGAATTCATGTATTTCACATTAAGAACAATGGAAATTAAGGAAGTAAAGTATCTTACTGCTTTGGCTTTCTCTTTTAACTTTGCTTGCTCTGGATCTTCTGGTTTTGCTCGACTCTAAATCACATATTACACGGCCATGCAGAAAAGGCATTTCTATATTTTTGACAGCACTGCCAAGCATTACTATTTCGCAACACTGACAAATTGACCAACATGTGGAAATGTAACACCACTTTTGGCAACCTGCCACCTCCTTAATTTTTGTTCAAGCAGCCAATCTTATAAGAATATTAGCTAGCCAAAGTTAGACAACATAAATTATTACAGGGGCACAGCTGCTTATGCATGCACGTCATGAATGACTGGTTGACTGAGTATGATATCAACATCAGAAAAAAAAAAAACGCATCAACCTTGGCAGCACGCAGTAGCACCCCTCGCTGCACCTCTTCGTGACGCTTTCGCTCTAACGAGTCAAGCTCCTCGAGAAATTTAATCTGTGACTTGACTGAAGTAGATGTCTCGTACCGAGGGTCCGCCTGCGCAGAACAAACAGGTTCAAGTTGTAAACAGACTGTCAAGCTTTGCTGCGATATTTACAGCAATCACGTCAGCATCGGCCAATAGCTATCAACCTAGCAGCAGGTTGGTCCTATCGTGCAATGATAAAGTAAGGTTATGACCTTGACCTATGACATTCGATGTGGTTCTTGCGGATGTCAAAGTACATGTTGATGCAAAATTTCATCAACCCAAGTGTAGTGGTTCATCAGTTATTGTGGTAACAGAGAAAAAATCAAATCAGATAAATAAACTAAGTGATAACACTGAAAACAACACTGTCATAGCTAATGCAGTGTAATAACCTACAGCTTCTGCCTAATTACACCACTACCATAGATACCTCTGAGCACCAACAGGTGAAATTTTTTCAAACGCAAAACTTCATTCCTATTAACCATATGACTGTTAAAAGGATCAGTAAAAATTGAATGTACTTAATTCATAATATCCAATGCATATTAAATGCATCTTGAACATTGTTTGTATGGATACATAGACAGCAAGTTTGAGAAATGCTGGACGTCAAAGTTTGAATGTCAATGTCGATATTGAATTTATATAGTGCAATATCATGAAGCATCTCTATTGTGCCAAATACACTAGTATCTTGCGAAAAGTACAGTTTTAAGCCACGCCTAAAGCTACTGCTGAAGAGCAATGGATCACGGAGATTGTCCGGTAATGAGTTCCAATCCATCAGACCCCAACAGCGAAGGCCCGATGGCTGAACGTGCTTCATCGAAATGGCAGAACAGTAAAAAAAGTGTCGACTGGCAGATCTCAGATGATGTCGACTGGCAATATTGGAGGCTGGGATGCAGTGGTCAACTAGGTACTTTGGTGCTTTATTTTGCAGGCACCGGTGAACCATCACAGCCAGCTTGTACCGCACTCGCTCAGGAACATTGAGCCAGTGCTGCAGTTCGTCATGCAGTAGACGGGATAGGCCTTGATCGAACTTGCGTGTTCCAGAGACAAGACAAGCTGCAGCATTCAGCACATGTTGAAGCGTGTCAGTTATTGTACTGAGGTGATCCGGCAAGCATGGCTTTGCAGTAATCCACACACGACATGATGAAAGCATGGGCGAGCGTCTTTAAGGAGTCAATGGCCAAGAATCGTCGAACTTTTTGGAGCTGGCGGAGCAAATAAAAGCACTTTGACTTGACAATGGAAACATGTTTGTCAAGCCTTGTCAAGGCTTAAGTCCGACGAGAAGGTGATGCCAAGGACTCGAACTGGTCACTCGGTGTGACAGTTTCATCTCCGAAATGCAGAGGCGATCCCCTGCTGCCCAGTACATCAAAGGTATGTTTTGAGCCAGCCCAGAGAAGTTCGGTCTTATCTGCATTCAGCTTAAGACGGTTCGCAAACATCCAGTAGCTAACATCTGATGGACAGCATTTGAGGCAATCCGTGACAAATTAGCATGTCATAGGAATGACCTGTTTAGAACCCAATCCACTAACTACACATTACACAAACTGTGATTAAACATGCAACAGCTCTGCAATTGAACATAAGGCTGCACAGGTGGATTGACTCACTTTAAATGTTTCCTGTCGATGTTCGACAATTATCGCTAATTTTTCAAGCACCGTGCGTAGCCGTTCCTGTGTTGCATGCGACACCAACCGGACGACATCAGAATTCACTGATGACTGAAGACCATGCCTTTGTGCTAGTCATATCAAGAACAGACATAACTTCTAGCAGAAGCAGCAGCAGAAATCAAATCAAATCTACTGAAACAACAACTTGTACAACGTACAGGACATCTACTTCGAAGCACAACTGCTGTACTGAAGTACTACTACTGAGTACTGATAAACAGACATGTGTGAAAATGCTATTTCAATGCTATCTGTAACATGATATCAAAGAAACATGATATCAAAGACGACTTATAAATATCACCAGAAACAGCAACTGTTTTTGTTGACGAGTGGGAAAGCATGAATATACTAGGGGTGACTTACCAATCTCCAGACACTATGAAATTCACTGGCAATGTGTGGCTCTTCTGACTATTTTAACTGGTACTCAAACATGGTAACCTAACCCTGGTACAACTAAAATAAAACATACATGTTAGAAATAATAGAAAGAAAAACTTAAGTACACAACATCCAACAACAGCATAAAATAACTGGCACAGAATCTTAAGAGAGTGAGCCTGATGATGCAATTTTAGTAAAGTTTGCGAGCCATTTTCCTGACAAGAACATTACTTTGACATTTCCGTGATTTTTTTATACTGAAATCCCTGACATTTCCCCAACATCTGTAAAATTCCCTGACATCTCCAGGTTTTCCAGACCGGTCAGTGGTCACCCTGTATACTCTAAATAACAAATGCTCAGTGCCAATACACACCAATGGCACTAATGCGGCCGGCAAGCGGAGCATTATCAAGAAAGCTTTCGTCCTTGCATGACCGCAGCTGTCCCAACACAACGCCTGCATTAGCCGTGAGAATGTTTCGACTCTCCTCGACAAGATTTACTCCTCCCATTGTTGCCACGTCGTTTATGTCGTCATTGTCCCTGCATGTTAAATTCATAATAATTTTGCAAGAGAAACAAGAAAAGCCCAACTAACACAAAGGAGCGGTGCATGTTTGAAAGCCCAGTAAAACAAAATCAGTCACCAGAGGGCGCTAGACGACAGGCGGCTATAGTGTTTTACCTGTACTCACCAGAGGGCATGACCTTTCTCGCTCAGCCAACGCCGTATCGGCTGGAAATCACAAAATTTCCCTACTCCCCTCTCATTTAGCTCCTTCGTTCGGGGGACCCCCTTCGAATTTATGGAAAAGTTTTACGGATCCTGAAACTAGAATCTTCCAGGCAGCCAATGGTAAAAATTTGCTGATCCTAGCTTGCATCATATTTTACTGATCCACCCGTGTGACAGACAGATGGACGAAAGGACAGACAACATTGCAATGGCTAAGACGCGCTACAGCAGTAGCTGCTGTTGTGCATAAAAACCAGTAAGATTGACAGTAAGAATGTAAAGATGACACACTTGGATTCAGCATTCTAATTATAAACATTAACATTCCGCGTTTCAAAACGACTTCAGAATGAGTAAGTGAGCGAGTGAGTAGTTTCTTAACAGCACATCAGAATGAGCAATAACTGGATGAGTGACATCAGGAAAACCAGATCAAAAAACACCATAAAAGCAATACCAGTGATTTTCTCAAGCAAAGGAGATAAACACAGCATGTGAAGTCATGCACTAACAACTCCTAAAAGCCGACTTTCAGGGATTGGCCTAAAGGCTTATCAGAAGCAAGCCAGTTAAGCACAGATTGGAAATAATAGGCCAAGAAATAGAAGAAAATAAAAAACCTGAGAGCGTCATATTTGCGTTTCTCCGGCAGCCTGTGCGTGACGGGCGTTGGTGGCACTGTGACTGACATTCCACTGCTGGTTGTGGCTACGCCTGGCAGCCGGCCTGACACCCCAGGCATAAGCGATGCTGGTCCATTACTTGTCAACATAATGCGACCAGGTGGCAGTATAACACCAGACGATGGTGGCCGAATCAACATGCGCCGTACATCGGATGTCACCATAAAGCGCTGCTGCTGAGCTAACAGAGCTTGCCGCTGCTGTGGCGTCAGACCAGCCAAATTTGGTATCACTGGTCGACCACCAACACTCTACACGTACACACAATAAAAGGCTTAAACGGTTAGTGTGTACTCGTGGAAAACATCTCAAAGCTACAGATCATCACCTGCCATATGGAATCACACGTGGTTTTACTGGCCACCCAACATAGCTGAACATACATCGTCTCAACACCAGCCAGGCAGGCCAGCAGTCGATTTACATATGCATGACGCCGTGAGAATGGATGAAAGGCTGAGTTGACCTGGGAGGTTGATTTGCTCAACTGCATATTATAACATGCATTCACTGCACCTTAGAATAGAATGTTCATTGTTCAATGATCAATGCTAAACATATCGATAAACAGATAGATAGCAAAACTACACGAAATGGTTATCATGAACCAACCCAACATACCTTATCTAAAATGGCCATTAAGAAGTCAATGGGAGCAACTACATACAGCAATATCTGATAACTAAATTTCAGTACATTATATCACTTATATGTAAGCACTGAAGCAGAGAACAAGACAGCTACAGTAGAAAATCAAAAGCATGTTGACAATCAATCAATCAAGCAAGTAAGCAAGCAATCACTCAGAACTGCCCTGAGCAGAGTTACTCGACATTAACAGTAGACTGAGGACTAACGCACAAAATCAGATGATGACGTCTGGGCTGCCCAAAGACACTACTGTCACCCACTCAAGTCTTAGCTGAGCCCAAGCACAGGGCAATGGCAACTATGCTGATCGGGCACACAGAGTTAACTGTTGACCACTAGATTGCACCACCCACATGCATTTGTTAACAGTCGAGCAATTACACACCAGACCTGCTAAGCTTGCTATAAATGGGCAAATAGCAGCATCTGCATATGTCATACAGACAACAGATTACACATCAGCCTAATGTGCATTCAGTCCATTACACATGCAGGTGACTGATAAAAATTTCGATACGTACGAACTTATGCTAAATATATCACAGCTAAAACAGATATGACTTCTAGTAAAAAAGACAACTAAAATAACCAAATAAGACAATCATATTACAAATGTGAAAGCATACGGCAGAAAAAGGCAACGTCTGCTGTGTAACGGCTGCAGTCCGTGGTGTGATGTTAACGCCAGCAGCTGTCGGCTGTTGTACCAAGGCAATGCTGGCAACTGGCTGTGCTGCTAATGATGATGATGTCGACACAGCTCGGGATGGTGCTGATGCAGCTGATGAAGACAGTACGGGCGACAGGACAGACATGGGCAGCGGTGGTCGAACACCATCAATGTGCATCTTATTCATGCTCAACGAATGCCGCAACAACGGCAAACTTTTCTACAGCAACAAACACTACAATCAGTCACAAAATTAATGCGCACGCAATTAGCGATTGCTGGACGCTGTAACTAAAACATCATCATCATCATCATCATAATTTATAGTGCGCCATTTACAGTAAAAATAAAAAACAGCGGTGCATTACAATGTCAATCTATGCTTACATAAAACTAAGAATTAAAAACACTCTGCCAGAGAAGATAATCTTTTGACCTGCTAACGTCTCAAAAATGGGTTATTCAGTAAGACATTCCTGAGAACCCGACATCGTCATTTAAATCTGCTTGTTTAAATACTACTAACCTGAAGCAGCTATTGAGACAACACTCAACTCACCAACTGATCAACTGGCACAAGGTAGCAATAAAGCATAACACACCTTCAAGGGAGTGAGCAGTTTTTGACGGCACACTAGCACATGAGAAATTATCTCGTGCCAGCACAGATGAATGCTAAAACAACTGAAAACTGGATGTGTTACTTAAAGCGTAAGATCGACACTATCTAGCTACAATAAAATATAATATTTACCTTCAAAAATGGAACGAGATAAGGCTGGGGTGATGACTTGAGTTCCTTCTGCAGTCGTGATGTAAAGTCTTCTGGTTCAACTTTGCCATCCTACAGATACCAAGCACATCCTTGCCATGAGCTACGTTATATCAACTGCATATTGTAACATGCATTCACTGCACCTTAGAATAGAATGTTATCAATGCTAAACATATCGATATATGATAGATAGACAGCAAAACTACACGAAATGGTTATCATGAACCAACCCAACATACCTTATGTAAAATGACCATTAAGAAGTCAATGGCAGCAACTACATACAGCAATATCTGATAACTAAATTTCAGTACATTATATCATTTATATGTATGCACTGAAGCACAGAACAAGACAGATACAGTAGAAATGATTTGAAACTGACCACAAGGCCTTGAATTAGTGCTTTAACATTCTGGACAGTCGTTGCCGGCTGGTTGGACGCCAGTTTCAGTAGCGTCGATAAGAAGTTTTTGCACTTGCGCACGTTGTCGAGCATATCCTTGCTGGCCGTTGAACTCGGCGGGAGGCTGCCCGCTGCTGGTGCTGTTGCACAACAGCATTCACATGCACAATAGCACTTACAGACTTTACACATCAATGCTAACTTGAGTTAGCACATATCACATGGCTAAGAAGTTAAAAAAATCAGCAAAAACACTTTCAAATGGACCTATCTAGGCATGCAAATCAGCTGTTTTCTGTTATTACGCATTGCACCCGAGAGGTAAAACACAACACAATTGCACTTACAGTATAAATTATAACACATTCATCAGTAAATTAAACAATTGAACTAGGTTGGCTTGGCAATTACTAGGTACAGATTAGGATGTGGTTTGACATGAGAAATATAAGTAATATAATAACATAAAGTAAATATAAATATAATATAAGTGACATAGAGACGGAAAATGAGAAAACTAAATTGTGGGAATGCCTGAAAGATGACTTGTTGGGATTGTGTTAGAGAGTATATCGAGGTTTGGCCAGTCCTGCATGTACTGTCTCAAAGCAAGAATCAAAGAGGAAACTGGCCAACAAACGTTTACTTAGAAGATGAGTTAAACAAAAAGATAAAGGTAAAGGTAAAGATCGTCAGTTTGTATGGTGCATCTTCGCGTATACACGCCTCTAATGCACTTTCGTCACTGACCAGAGCCGCCGACCGCACAGCCACCGCATGCAGCCTGCAGATACAGGCTAGCGCAGCGGCCAGGCCAGGCAGCCCCAGTCAGCTGTACCAAGGTCCCCACTTTCTGTAACCCGTATAATGGGTTACTACTCATTTAACCAACCCTGAAGGGATGGCAGGCTGAGTTGGTCTTGTTGGCTGACCGATAGCGGACGCTTTACCCACAAAGTGGTCACACAGCCATCCATCAATCTAGCGCAGGATAGGGAAAGTTCGCCGGCCAGGACCAACGTTCTAACCACTATGCTAAGCCACGAACAACAACTGCTACTATAGTTCATTGAGCAAGGGTGACGGTAGTTTCTCAGTACATAATAGCTAAAACCTTTGTGCCTTCACAATGTTAACAGTTAACTGATCGTATCAACAAAGCTAGTGCAATGTAAAACCAACGCAAGTCTTATGTACTGAATATACAACGATCGCCGCAACCGATCACCTGTAGTGCACAAAAGAGGCGACCGTAGCAGCGACAATCCGCAAATGGGTCGCTTGAACGATCGCGTGTTCGATCGTGGCGATCATTACCGCGATAATCGCCTCGTGTATTCACTACAGGCGATGAGCCACGGCGATCGTCGCTGTGACATCGCGGCGATCATCACCGTGATTGTTGCCGCGACAGTCGCCTCATGTATTCACTACACGCAACTAGTCGTGGCGATAGTCGCGCCGCTGCACCGATCACCTCGTGTAAACACGGCATTAGACAGCAGAAAACACTTCACACATACAGTACTAACATGCATTAGATGCAGTTACGGCAGGAGGCAGGATCGGGACGGGCGGCTGGACTAGACGAGCTGCTATGGCAGATTGTGACAGTACAACTGGTGGCACAGCTGCCGACGAAACTGATGGTTGCTGCTGAGTTATCAGCTGCACTGCTGCAGAGCCTGGCTGCACCGGCTGTGATGTGTTGCTGACTACACTTGTGGTGACCGGAACAGCTGAAACTGGCTGCAATCAGAACCAACAATATCCACATTATAAGCAATCCACACACAACGGCAGCAGCCTGCATAGGTGAATCCAGAGGCGCGTCTGGCAACTCACCAGCTACGAGATTTCGGCTGTGATACACTGCAAGCTGCTACAATTTTTCATCAGACAACAATCTACGTTATCGGCTAGCGCAGCCAAACGTGACGTCAATTTGTCCATTAAAAATGGCTGCTTGTAATAAGCGAGTTTCAAGTAAAAATAGTAATTAAGAAAACTATTTTGCATTAATGTTGTTTTATACTGTTTGGTGGCACATTTAGATCAGTGATTTTACAACCTTCATCTAAAAACTGATAACTTCAGAAGCCCGGATGTTGGCCTAAACTGTAACATAGCGTTAAATTTTTACACTACAATGTGCTTGCAGCGGCTTGCCATAGCCGAGTGTCCAGTAGCTTAGCAGCTGCGAGCCGCTTATAGCTGCTAAGTTACCAGACGCACCTCAGGATTTGGTGGGTGGCGGGGGTAGGGAGAGAGTTGACTTCAGCACCAAAGGGATGGGGCATGGGGAGGGGTGTCCCCCACAGAAGGAGAGGTCAGGCTACCAGAAAAATTTCAATATTTTAATGTCAAAATGGCATACATGTTTCCGTGTGATATTTCATGCTAAATTTTAAGTTTTCTTTACGACCAAAAGCACTCAAAATATATCTGAAATGCACAGATTACCATCTAGATTGCACATGTGAATGTAATTAAGACTGTTATTTATAGTTACTTACAATTTTTGCTTACAGTTTACTGTTACATTAAATGCAAAATTACACTGTAGTTGTGCGGACAGTGGGTTTATGCTTGCATTCATCGTAACTGCAAGACTATAATGCACTAGAGACAAGGAAAAGCAAAAACATCTCTCTCTTTGAATCCAATCAAGCAAGCAAGCAAGCAATCACTCAGAAGTGCCCTGAATAGCAGAGTTACTTGAAATTAACGTAAACTGAGGATAAGATGATGACATCTGGGCTGATTTTGGAAACAGTCAAATTTGAGATGCCAGCGGTCACTTTAAACACTGTACAGGTTGTTTAGGCTTTAAGACAGTTGGCTGAGCAGCGAAGTTTGAACAAGTCTTCTCCTCCTACCTTCAACTTAACACTTAGATGAGTTACCAGTAATCTCAAGTATTAGACATAAATTCACATAATTAAATTTGCACTACTGGTTTGCCTCTATACCTCTCTTTACAAAAATGGAGGCCATCATAATGTACACTGCCACAGAATTCACATACCCTGAATACCGCAGTGCCGGCAGGCTGCTGTAGCCGTACCTCATTACCAGCAGCGGTCGGCACAGCTTGTGGTTGACCGGTCATCAACATTACCTGGCCTTGGTCATTGCGTAGAAAGAACATGTTTGGAGCGACCTGTATGCCGCCTGGTAATACATTCTACAACACATGCAAATACAAGCCGTTACTAGAAAAACATGGCAGTCGGGTTCAACGTTTTTCTTGCACTTTGTATCACCCACTTTGCAGCATGTACAGTACACAGCATCTCAAAAAAGCCCACTCTGCAGTCATTTATAATTGCAACGTGTGTCGGCCAATTTCCATATTTTTTGTAAACACATTGCAGAAATTTGCAACAATGCACAGACAGTACAATCCAGACAGTTAACTGTATCTATACAACTCACTTCACACACTCAGTGTAACTTGGTAAAAAGTTGATAAATTTGGCCATGTTGACTGCCACACTATTGCCAGTAAACCTGTATATTATAAGCACAATTATAGAAACAATTTCTGGAAGTTTTCATACTGGTGACAGAAATAACACAACAGCACAGATACAACAGACGTTCATCCACTTTAGAAGCTGTAAGTCCAAATCACTTGACTACGCAAAATTCACCTTATTCCTAGCCAAAAATATGGGACAAAGTATCAAATAAAAACAAATGGGCAAGTGAAATATATACATATATATATATATATATATATCATTATGGAATAGCAACCCTTAAATATTACTTAACCGATCAAAATCATTACAAAGCCAAACTGATAACTGGAGTGTTAATACCAATTAGCAATGTACATTACCAGCATAGTCTAAAACACACACTTTCAAAAAACAAAAACAACAAAAAGTTATATAATACAGCAATTAGTGTCATAAAATGTTAATGGTACGGCCAAGTCTGCTGGATATATAAAATGTGACAGTTAAATAGACTTCAGTGATGTCGTGGTTAAAAAATAGGTGGGTCAAAACTCTAGAACTTAGGAAGTTGCAATTTTCTGACAAACAGCTACAAATGTCTGACAGAGGAAATTATGGGTACTCAAAATTTTAATTTTCCACTTGAACTTCCACAAAATAGTAGTTTTCAACCCGAAATAAACAAAAAATTTTCTGACAATATTCCGACAATCCAAAATTTGACTGCCACAATGCCAAGTCTGATGGATATATAAAATGTGACAGCCAATGAAAATGCCCGAACCCGTGGAACAGTCGTGGCTTGATTCCTAACTGGCAGAATCAGCTGTTGTGATGGTATCGTCTGCGTAGTGACATTCCCCGGTGCAGTCTGAACTCGTAGTACTGTTGTTGCTGGTGACATGCTGGGCACGATACGTGGTGCAAGTGTCCTCGGGGCCGCAGATGGTGCCACAGCAGCAGGCAGCACCATATTCACCGTGACAGCCGTGGTGTTAGTTCGTATAGCCGGCACAGATTCACCTTGCGGAGCACCTGTTTCTGTTGATTGCACTGATATTACGCCCTTCACCGTAGACACACTCTGGGAAGCAACATTAAACGACGTTTCGCTTGCATTCGACACCACCGCGACAGACGTCTGCTGCGAAACAGCACCAGGATCTGTATTGTTTACATTAGCACCGGCGGCCACCGGCGGCGCGCCGGCCTCAGTTCGGCCTGTATCCACGTTCGTCGCACTGACAACAAGCTCCGAAGAACTGATCGACTGTAAATCGCTCGACGGCAGTTTGGTGACGGAGTTTAGTGCGCCGACATGATTGCACAGTGATGAACTGCTGCTGGCACATGTGAGCTCTACATATTCAGCAGGCACGCAGGCGTCGCCCGGTGGCTTCGATGTAACGTCGTCAGCGCCGCCAATCAACGAGCAAATCGAATTGTTTTCGACGACATCGGCCTGCGAGCTACCGGTCGACGGTTCTCGAGCGTCCAAGTGTATTCCGGCGCCAGTTTTCGTCGCCGTTAAATGCTGATTTGCGGCATCCAAGTCAATATCTTTCCCCGCAACCTCCTGCGGATTTTCAACAGCCGCCATCTTACTAACTTGCATTTGGGACATTTCATTGCGCATGCGTGGGAAATAGGTCTAGTTAAGAGGTCAACCACGCCCACTTTTGCAATGCTGCGTTCTTTTGAACGAAATCTTGAAACGTTTAACAACTTTTAGGTAATGATATGACATTGCGTTTTTGCTTGACAAGTTGGCTAGAGACTACAGTACCAAAACAACTAAACTCAGACTCAGTAGTAAAACTAGTAACAAAGTAACATCTGTCGAGCTCCTTGACACCAATGGCACGACGTAAAAATTCATTTGGTTCCACTAAAACTTTTAATATTATTGACAAGTTTTTAGACCGAAAGTCTGAGACGAGACCCAAAACGCACAGTTCCGCAACCGAGACGAGATCGAGACGAAACTTTAGTAGTTAGTAGTTTAGTACCTCTCCTCTAGAGTCTAGAGTCCATGCTAGATAGAGTCTAGACTACAGATACCGGAATAAGTCTACCGTTAAGAACCTAGACGTCGACACCAAGACTGTATCCCTGGAGTTTTGTCAAAGTGTATAGAAAATTTTCTATACACTTTATAGTCTTGTGGGTTTGCCTGCTTCCAGATATTCATTGATGTCTGAGCTGCTTAGCTTATCCCGGCGTTTAGTGTGAGCATTAATAGGGTCCATTTTTGCGATTGAAAACAAAAAAGTTGTTGACGTTTTGTCTGTGTAGAGTCTTTCTGGCACATTACGCAACTTAGAAGGCAGAATGAGTCAAGGCACTCCTTATTTGGGCAGCAAAATCAGCTTGATATCAAAGGCTGAGATTCGATATGAAGGCATATTGTACACAATCGACCCACAGGAGTCAACCGTTGCTTTAGCAAAAGGTGTGTGTTCAAAAAGAATATTAAATATCCGTACTTCCAGCTGTGAAGAATGTGAATTTTTACGCTTTTGCAGTTTATTCAAACAGAAAGTTTAAACAAACAGTACTGCGTTAATTTCCGTCATCTCAAGATGCTCATACATTCTGTTTTCTTTGTTGTAATTTTTTTCTGCTATTTCTCACGTAATTCAGTGTTGATATCGGGATGCATTGTATATTTTATGGTGTCACTAGTGTGCATGGCATAGAATTGTATTTAGTGCTGTTATGGCGTTAATTTTTTAACGGCGTTGACACATGCATTTATTTTTAATGCATGTGTTAGCACATTGATTAATGCATCTTTATAATTGTTGAAGTTGTACATGGACTACATCAAGAGGGTGGCTGGAATGATGACCGACAAACTTGTGGCTGTGTCGTATGATCACAAGAGTAGTGATGGATTGGCAACAAAACAATTTTTAATTACTTATTATTTAATTATCAAATAGCTGCAGTTCAATGGAATACTGGAACTTCTGCTTCACTGAATGTAGTAAATTCACGTATGTGTGCTAATTTGTTAATGTGTGTTGATTTTTTTAATGCACGCTGTAACACGTTAAAGCGTTAATTGGACAGGTCTAGTTGTATTCATTCGTCACAACTTCTGTATGTTTTCAGTACGTTCATTCGGAACTGAAGACAGACCAACTGAGCGGCCTGTGCCCCCAAGAGATGAAGTGTTTGAATACATTATATTCCGAGGAACTGACATTAAAGATCTCCATGTTTGTGAGCCTCCGCAACCAACCACATTGCACCAGGACCCAGCTATTGTGAAGGTAGTTATTGTTAACATTGTGAGGTCAAGGTTTGCTAAGATTTTAGTTTAAGACTAAAGTCTTAAACCAAAGTCCGTCATTTAACATGCTTGCCTTGGAATTTCCAAAGTTTGTTTTAAGACTGGTGGTCTTGGGCTAAAGTTTTAGTAAAACTTGATTTCACCCATTTTGTATCGTTAGTGTAACATTGTAATGGCGAAGACTTGTTTTGCAAGTGATATCTGCGTGTGCCATTGTGGTGATGCTGAAAGATGTTGACTATTGTGTTGCTCACTGGTTGTACCAACTCACTGATGTGAAATTATGTCAGTTTTCAATGCATTACATTGTTAGTGTGAAGATCATTTTGTGACATTGCATATGAACTACATTCAGTTATTTTTTCCTAAGTATTTGTTTAGCTGATAGCTTTGCTGAGGCAGTTGTTAATGTACTCTTTTTTTGATTGTTAGTTGATCAGTGAGTGACTAATGGTAAAGGTAAAGGTAAAATACTTGCTGTACCATTGCTTCAATCAGTCAGACTTGCGTCAAAAGTGCTTTACAATTTCTCAATTGGCAGCTGATTTTCGTGAGCTAATGATGTCGTGCAGAGATATGTGGATGCAAGCATTTTGCGGAGGCAGTTGCGCGGACGCAGTTTTTGATATATTTGTGGACGTGGATGCTCCCTTGTATTTTAAGCATTATCACTGTTGCTGACAGTGCGAATGCAGACGCAAGACAGCTGAGGTTTGCGGATGCGGACCCAAAGTTTCAGGATTCACACATCTCTGATACAGTGGCAGTTATCGTTTGCCATGTGCACGTGCCATTGTAAACATTTGCACCCAGCCAGCAATCATACCATCACCCCGATCTAGTTTCCGATTCTGCTGAGAGTAATAGGCTGAGTTAACTGAGCTCACAGCAGTTAGCAACTTGCTCAAAGTTTCTTGCAAATGACCTGTGGTAAGATTCAAATTTCAAACTGGAACTTATGACTCCAGTACTCCAGCCACTTGCAAGTTGCGATGCAGTGCTCAATACTCATCTCTTTTTCTCAAGTTTTTAGCAAGCATTGAGCTTTGGCTCAGCTTTGTGGATGTTAAAACACATCTCTACCATAATCTGATGTTACATTCCCAGTTTTTGCATCGATTGCAAATTATGCACCTTGGTAACAGAGGCATGTGTGTGGAAAACTTGCCTAGAATGCTCAGTGACTTTGGCTGGGATTGAAATCTATCTGTTAGTGTGATCTGTTGTTTGTCTGATGTGTCACTTTGCTAGACTGTCAGCGTATATAATTGTTTGCTATTACTGTATGTAATAATGTGTGCACAGTCATCACAGCCGGTGATGAGCAATGCAGCTGTCGGCTCTGCACCACATCCGTCATCTCTACCACAGAGCAACTTGCCCATAGCATCGGCACAGGCTGCCCCACCTCCTGGTCTTCCTGCCACTCAGCAGATGCCGCAGCCTAGGCCTCCGGCTTCTTTAGAAGGTAACCTTCTTACTCATTGTCTCACTTCCTTCTGGTAAAGTTTTTTATAGCGAGTGAGGTGGTTATGTGTTGCATATCAGTGTCAGCTTCCACTTGGGAAAGCTGCATGTTTTGAGTGAGATTTTATGCGAAACTGCATGTCTAAAAGTCAAAAAAAATTTTGAGGTCCGTGTTTATTTTGTGTTTATTAATGGTTTATTGACTCCCAGTGACTGATTGTCAAGTCTGCTGCTTTGTAACTTTGCACGCTAGCAGCCATTTATGATTGCATTCCTATTTGTGTTTATCAAGTTACCTTGTTGCATTTTTTCACAGCTTATTGGATTATAAATCACGGCAGTGCATTGTGTAATATGAAGCTAAACATTACTTGTGTTGTGTGTGTAAGGTGGTAGTGATCACAGATCAGAATCGGAGCAGCAGCGTATTGGTCATATAGGTCAGCAGAACTTTGTCGGTCGTGGCGGGCCTCGCGGCGGCGGTCGAGACAGTGGCAGAGGCAGTGTGGGTGGAGGGGGTGGCGGTGATGCTGTCAGTCGAAGGGACCAACAGTATCATCCGTCAAACATGTCCGATCGCGGCCGTCAACAACGTCAGTTCCCAGTTAATTTAAACTCCCGTGTGACTAAGTCGTTTTTTGCTAATGCAGTTTGTTTTAATTATTGTTTAGTATATTGTATTTGTGTGACAAAAATCTGAGCATTGCAAAATCTTAAAGTTTTGCTGATCCAGTTCAGCTTATCTGATTCTGATTTGGATAAAGAAAAATGCAAAACAATAATTATGAATATGGATTCAGTAGGACAGTTTTAAAAGCAAAAACTGAAAAATTTAGAACATTAGTAAAAAGCATTTTACACACACAATAAAAGTGTGGTTTTTTAGTGAATTTTTATTATGCATTGTATTACTGTTTTACAGTGGCTTTTATTCCCGACAAATCTGGAAACGAAATCAGGTGCAACTTCCCCCCAGTTTTGGGCTCAGGTTTCCCTCCCAATTTCTGACTCAAGTTTTCCCCTCCATTTTGGGCTTCGTTCTCTTTCTAGAGTGGAAGTTTTGTTAAGGGTGTAGTTTCCTGGTGAAAATAGGGGGAAAGTTTTGATCTACAATTTTAACAAATTTTCTCCCTTTATTTTTCGCTGGGTGCAAGCTGCGCCCACCAGATATAGGGATAGAAGCCACTGCTGTTTTATCGCCCTCATTTAGCATCAGTTTGAGTAAGATATTTTGTGCCATGTGTACAATTTGCTTTTAAACAAATTTGCACTTGAGAGAAGTTATTTTTAAACCGCGCATTGTCATTGTGTATTATCTGTTGTAGAAAGCCGTGCTGGTCACAGAGGCATGGCTCGTGGAAGCGCTAGCCGGCCGCAGGGCTCTGCGCTGCATTTTGATGGCGAGTTTGATTTTGAAACGTCAAATGCACAATTTGACAAGGTGCAGATTGAAAAAGAGCTGAAAGAGAAGCTGACATTAGGTATTTTGACTTCTGATGTCAGAGGAATATTTCAACATTATTGTGATAGCGTTGAAATGTTGGGTAATGAACTGAATTAGAAAAGCTGAATTGCGGGAGTGGTGTATGCACTGTAGTGAGTAGACATTATACTGTTGGCAGTCATTTCACTTGTCCTATAAGTCTTATATTTTTTAAAAGAGTCCTATATTTTGACTAAATGTCCTATAAATGCTATATTTTGACAGTTTACATTTCACGCAACAAAAACATGACATTTGATGTCACCAGATGTGGTTTCTGTGGTGCAAAAATGCTCTAAAATACGTTCTCAGCAGGGGCTTTGCCCGGGACCCCATTGGGTAGCTATGACCGCTCCTCTAGACCCCATCAGACTCATCGAAATGGGGGAAGTTGGGGAAGTTTCCCCAGGCCCTGCGACATTTTAGGGTCTTGACGTCGCTGAAAAAATAAAACAAATTGTCTGTCTGTTTCATTAATCAACAAAAACTTCACTGTCAGATATGGAAGCCATGCAGTTTATGTGTTCATAATGTCAGATGCTAAATACTAAAATGTGCATGTGTCCTGTAATGTCCTATATTTTTATTTTATGTCCTATACTTTTTGGCCTGTGTCCTGTAAAAACTTGCCACTGCAGTGGGATGACTGTGTTGGTCTTAGAGTGTTTAAAAACTGTTGGGGATTGGCCGGACCATCCAGCGTGTTAAATTCTGTTCAAGCTAAAATTTTGAAGTGCAACTCCTTATCGGACTTTTTGTTTGTCTAAGTTTGAACTATATTCCGATGTCGTTAGCTTCACAGAAAACATAAAATTTTGCCAGGAAAAATTGGCAAAACGATCATGAAAACTGCCACATTTACAGCTCTTTTATGGCATTGTATTTGTTTGGCCAAGTTGAGTACATTTGAAAACTAGCCATGTTGATGTTTGATGCTTTTGATGGTACTTTTTCTGCGCTTTCTTGTTGATTCTGTCTGTCTCTGTCACTACGGCCCAGTTTCTGATTCTAACTGGCCAGTTAAGTTAGATGCTAACTGACAGATTTGCATAACTCCCATTTCCCGTAACATTAACCAACGGTCAAAATGGCCAAAAATTCACCTGGCCAAAGTCGGCCAGTTAGCTAATCGTCAATCGTAATAATCGTATTTAACGCAATTTTTGTACCATTTTGCAAGCAGTTGATCGAAGAATGTGATACTACAGAACGATTTTACCGCATAGCTCTGCATTCAAAACGCTTGATGAGACATTTGCTACTAAGTATTTTACTACAATATCCATTGATGAATGAACAAAATGGCCATTCACAATCACTTGGCTGGCTCGTGGACTGGCTGACGTGCATTTGCGCTCATTAATATTCATGATGCCCGCCTGCGCTAGGCGGAAATGATTAGCGCTGTGCGCATCATTGCTAAGCAGCTATAGTTTACTATTCAGTTAGCTTATGACCAGTTAAGTTTTTGTTCAGTTTTTGCGCACAAACTTAACTAGTTTGTTGAAATTTACAGATGGTTTACTAACTGAGTAGTTAACTAAAAGAACTGGAAACTGGGCCTAAGTCTAACTAATCTAATTTGGTTTGGGTTACTCTGGTCCCCAGTAGTGAACTCTTGTGAATTGTTGTATCAGTGTTTAGAGAATGGTTGTTTAGAGTCGGCAACTGCTTCGTCTGTCTGTAAGCGCATTAGAGGTTAATTTAACATTATGTGCTATATAAATTTGCATTTTACTTACTTACTTACTTAATGTGGCTGTAGATAAGAAGAGCTCGACCCACAGTGAGGATCCGTCTGATGATGAAGTAGAGTATGATGACGAAGACGACCATGGGCCCTCATTCTACGACAAGTCCAAGTCGTTCTTTGACAACATCAGCTGCGATGCCACGGAAAAAGCTCAGGGGTATGGTAGCGTGACTTGCGCATGTTTTGCCGATTGTGACAGTTGCAGTCTGCATTAATGGGGGTGCATGCTGCTGATAGAGCACTTTTTGAATTAATCTGTAAATACCTGCAACAGCTGAAATCATTTCTATTCTCCGATGCTTTTAACATAGACTGCATCATCTAACTTTATGATGGTGATTTTTTCTAATCTTTCTTTGAGGTGTTGATGTTGCAGTTCACCCATGGACCGTGCTGTTCCTCAATGTGTGGGCTACCAGTTTTGCACATTACAATGATGGTAAACATGATGATGGCAATGACGGTGAGTGATTCTTTAGAACTGTGCTGCAGCATGATTGGTTGTATTAATGATGAGCTGCAGTAATAAAATCATGCTCGATATGAAGAAGTATGATATCTGTTTGTGCAATATAATAATGATAGTCACTTTAGACTTTTCTTTTCAACCCTTGAGGTGTTTAATACTGGGGAAATTAAATAATAATACCAGTAATATTAATCTAGCTTATAGACTGTTGTCCCTTGTGCTTCAGAATGACAATGACATTAGAGGCGCTGTCATTTTGTAATAAGTACATAGGTAAGAAAACTCAAAAGATGCAGATTTCACCAGAGATGTAGTACTTGGTACTTGTACTTGTACTCAAGTAGTATTTGAGTACCATTTCAAAGTACTTGTACTTGTACTTGAGGGTCAGGTACTTGTCGACATGTGGCAAGTACTTTATTTTTATTTTGTAATATTTAAACCATGCCTTGTGATTAAGTCCAATACCTGAAACAGTCTAGAAAATTGTGGAAAAATAAACATAGATATAGGCAACATTGTAGTGAAATCCTTTTACTAGGTGGTAATTTAATTACATAGTGACATTGCTATCAACGAATAAAGAACATGTCTCCATTTCTATGTTTGTATAATGGGCCAACATTTTTTGTAGATATTTGAAAAATGGACAACTGGATAAGCTAGCCAAAGCAATGAAAATGTAGACAAAATGTGTTTTTGTGTGTGATTTTCATTAAGTAATAATACGTAATAATAAGTAATACTCTCTTTGATAAAAATGCTACATTTTGTTGGTTCTTTTTTCCCAGGTAATGCAACAGCAAACACTGGGCGAGGTGGGAAACTGAACAGTCATTTGATGGCGAGTTGTGTCAGAAATATTCGTACCAAAAACTATCAATAACAATGGCATTTTATGTTCCAAGTTTAGTGGGCCTTAGCTATAGTGGGTA
>Ga0209671_1000465_pt1 | contig 26808 bp, 27 predicted proteins | sample WorMetHERISLAND2_2_FD_187401 | JGI IMG/M metagenome (GOLD analysis project Ga0209671, IMG submission 187401) | Marine gutless worms symbiont microbial communities from Max Planck institute for Marine Microbiology, Germany - Olavius geniculatus... | ecosystem: Host-associated > Annelida >...
AGAGTGAAAGTAGGGGAGGGGGTAATTTAACCCGGGCCCTGCAACGTTTGGGAGCCCTGCCTGTAGAATATAGAAAGTTAGAAACATTTTAAACATATAATCAGCAATAACTGGTGTCATAGCTAGCACAAACAATGTACTAGCTTGTCATCGGAATAATTATTTATTTGCAGTAGTGATGGAGAGACAACTACGGTTTAGTTACTTGAATTCATTCTGTTGTCAAATAACCGCAGTTTAACGAAATATTGAAACTTTTGTTTTACAGAATTTAGTAAATTAACATAAATTTTTGTATGTGTGTTAATTTTTTTAATGTGCGTTAATTTTTAAAATTCTGTCTAAGTTTTTGTTATGATATTGATGGTGCAGTTTTGCAGTAATGGTTTTGGCTAGCAGTACCAGTTCATGCTTTGGTTTCACTCAATAAAGTTGCTCTGCACTGGGTTGGTTGCTACCTAGATTAATTCCTGTAACTGTTTGGAAAAGTTTCAAATCATCCACCATTTTTCATCTGGGTTTTTTTCTCCTTTGGATAGGTAAAGCAAGGTCGGGATTAACCCCTTGACTGCCAAATGCCGGATATTTCCGGCACCTGCAATGTATTGCTGGTGCCATATACCGGAAATATACGCCTATAGGATGCATTGATGCCTGGCGCTAGGAATATTTTATGCTTGGCGTAATAGTTATATTGGCTGATGCTCAGCTTGTATTGGGCTACTTTTGAAAAACTTTTTGGTCACATGCACGGCAACATTATTGTTTACATTAGAGTAATAGAGTTGGAAACAACTAGTAGACCTACTACTACAACTGCTAGTACGATGACAACAACTACTAGAAGACCACCAAGTACTATTGCAAAAGGCTACTACTACAGCAATTACTAAAACACGTCAGCATTACATCACAACTAGCAAAGAATATTTAATCAACTGCTATATTTTGTTGCAATATTTTGAGTTAGTATTGTTAACTACAACTGGTACAAATTTTGTTTCAATTGATCATCATTTGAGTGAATTATGAAAAAAACAAAATGGGGTCTTTTTATGAGACACCGTGTACTAATACGACTGCTACTAGAATTACTACTACTGCTATTACACAGCTTATGGCATTTAGAACAATGACTACATTACTGCTACTATAGTTGCTGTAACGACAACTATTACAACAATAACTACTGTACAACTACAACAACAAAAACTACTACTACAGCATCTAGTAGTTTTACAACTGTTTACTACAACAGACACTGCGATTACTACTACAACTAAAATATACAACTACAAACGCCCCTACTGTGGCGCAGGGAATTTCTGTGGGCTGGCAGTTAAGGTGGGGCATGTTCACCTGCTGATTCCCTATGGCAGGTAGTTCATAGCTTTGAGATGGCGTCCTATGAAGAGCTATATTTTAGCTTTAACCCTTCACTTGATGCTACTTGTTGCAGGTGGTGCAAACGTTGAGGTGACGTCTTCAAAGTCTACACCAACGGCTACAGTGACGACGCCGAATGTTTCCACACTGGCGGACGATGAGCAGGATCCAGCGGAAGACGAACAGAAGATTATCCACGATCTGCTTTCCAGACTTGAAGCTCCCGAGGTGAGCTGCCTGTTGGCGTGAGCTCTTCCCTTGTCACTAGTACAGGGTGGGACATAAAAAACGTGCAACTTTACTTTTGTTTAATGATATATGCATACATATAATAATAACAACCAAACATTTGGGTAAAATTGAAAAAAGACTTCAAACCAACATTGTAGTGAATGGTCTGTATGACACTAAACTGTGTGGGTCTAACACAGTCTGGTGTCGTGTGGGTCGTTCATCGCTGTGTTGGTCTGAAGCATTGTTTTTCATTTACCTAAATTTTTGTTATTAATGTTAGTTTTTGCTTACATTTATATTTCACAAGGTAGTGTAGAAACGCATTACCCTGTGGTGGGCTATATAATAGTAGTCACATTATTGCAAATTGTCTGCAGAGTGTGCCAGTGAAAGAATTTTGAAAATCGGTCAATAATTGACGAAGATATGGACAAAAGTAAAGTGGCACGTTTTTGATGGCCCACGGTGTATTTGCAATCCTGGGGTCCCATCCTGAGATCCTGGCAGCATCTCAATTTTGGGATTTCGGGATTACAGAAATTTGTTAAAATAGTGTTGCTTCAAATGTTAAATGATAAAATAGGAATAATTCTAGCATCCTACACCTTGCTGTGCACGGTAAGTTGTAATTTGCTAGTCATGGTCAATTCATACAGTTTCGATATGTGTTCATACTACATTCTAGAATATGTCTATAATAAAATAACGACTAATTTGTAAGCCTAATCTCAAACGGGATCCCAGGATTACAGATTTTTTAGTGCCGGATTCTGTGACTGAGAATCATTACTCGTCACGTAGTCTGATAATCATTTTGCTTAACTTAATCTGTATTTTACACCAGAAATGAATGCATCTGACATTTCTCTTTAGCACAGCTGAGGCTCACTGTAGTCATATAAACTCATTTGGTTTTTTGTCAAACATCCGACGTTCGCTACATAACAACTTTGTGGCCACACTGGTTCGCGCGTTCGTTGCCGACCGCGTCAACTACTGTGTCGGTCTACTGGCCGCCTCGCCAAAGAAGACGACAGCCAAGTTGCAGCTTGTTTTCAGTGCAGCTGCACAAGTCATGTTAAACTGCGGCAAGTACGATCGAGGACTGACCCATTTCCGGCGCCATGTTTTACACTGGCTGGATGTCACTGACCGCATTAGGTTCCGGCTGTGCATCCATGTGTACAAGTGTCGACACAGTATGGCTCCTGGATACCTGATCCATCTCTGCCATCCAGTCGCCAGCATTGACGGTCGCGGACATCTGTGATCTGGAAGCATTGGTCAGCTGCAGCTTCCACGGATCAAGATGTCAACCTACAGAAGCCATGCTTTTGGACATGCCGGTCCATCTACTTGGAACGCTTTGCCAAACACTCTCAAATGCAGTTCACACAGTTTACCTACTTTTAGACATCATCTGAAACATTTTTTACTTTTCTTTTTACTAGCAAATCGAGCACGTTTGAGGTTGTCACAGTTAACACGCTATATGAATTACTTACCTACTTACTTACTTACCTTGTAAGTAGGCGACAAAAGTAGGTTAAGAAATAATGTAGTTTATTAGTGAACAGTAGTGATTAGGCAGTGGAATTGGTGTCAGTTGGTAAGAATATTGCTGAGATGTGGTGTGCGATGTTTTGAAGGTGTCAGAAGTGGAATCTCGCAGTGCCGTGATCCAGCTCACCCCACCGACAGTTGACTCTACACAGCTGGACGTCGAGCCCTCCGAGTTCCAGTACGAACTGTCACTCTCAGACAAACACGACGGAACTTACACCGTCATGTACAGGTCTGCGTCGCTGGTTTTTACGCGCGAAAGCAGCTGTGCTTTCAGCGCATCTTAGCCATCGCAATTCTGTCCGTCTGTCTGTCCGTCCGTCTGTCTTTCACACGGGTGGATCAGGCAAAAACGGTCCAAGCTAGGATCTCCAAATTTTCACCGTCGGCTGCCTGGAAGACTCTAGTTTCAGGAACTGTAAAGCTTTTTGTAAATTCGAAGGGGGTCACCCCGAACGAGGTCGCTAAATGAGAGGGGGGTGGTCAAAATTTGTGATTTTTTGCCAATAACTCGTTGTATCTCAGTAACGGTGCGAGATAAGGCCTAGGTTACTATTAATCACTAATATGAAATCGTATACTGGCTGTCGATTGGCGCCGAATTCAATGACCTTGGATGACCTTGAACGCCAAAATAGGGGGTTTTACGGATTTTTTTCGCGATATCTGGCTGTGCAAGTTTATATCATTCACAAGGAGGCGCCACCGTCGCCAACGCCACGCGCCTATGGCCGATGTGTATTATGGTCCTGATGGGCCGAGTCCAAGTGATATGCGATTTTTGAAACTATAACTACTGAACTGGAAATGCTGTAGGCTTTCGCACGTCTCGTGAGCTTTGCTCAAATTTCTTGTTCTCTTATTTGGCATTTGTTATCTGCTCTTGCATAGCATGTGTGGTACGAAATATGCAAATGGTTACTGTGGTACAGTCGCAAAAGTTTTCCACCAGGAAGTTTGAAATAGAAATCTAGGTTTACGGTCAAGGTTAGGTACGGGGTTAGGGTTAAGGTTAGAGATATGGTTAGAGGTTAAGGATAGTCTTAGCATTAGACTTAGGATTCGGGTGGGAAAGCTTTGCAATTGTGCCGGTTACTGGAATATTAATAGCTAGTTCGCTTGTTGTGAAAGATCGACCTACTTGCTATATCACTGATCACGTGACTGACTACATGGTGTTTTATAAAAAGGTGCTCTTTTTTTTTCTTTCATAATTCAGCCAAATGATGGATCAATTTACACAAAATTTTTATCAGATGTATCTGAAGAAATACTAATTTAATATATTTGGAAAAATTTTTTTTTGCTAGTCAGTGTTTGAATTGCTGGGGGGGTTGGGTAGGTTGAATCCCTCCAACTGTTTTCTTAACCCTCTTAATACACTGTCAAATCATATAGACTCTGTTTATCTGTTGCTAGACCGCTTTGTGCTTTCTGTGAGTGGTGAAAAGTTGAAAACTGAAAATAATTCTGATAATTAAGTGCAAAAAAAGGAAATTGATCATAAATAGGTAGTGAGAATGGGTGAATGTAATGTTCACCTTTGTGCAGTTTATGTTACATTGCTTATATGTGCTTTATAAAGTTGATGCGGTAGGTTTTGTTTATTTTTTTGTGCATTTTGATGCTGACTGTGTTGTTGTGGTTTGTGGCTTGATCAGCGGTGATGCAATGGAGATAAAACTGCGAGACTTGAAGCCCGCTACTGACTACTTCGTCAAGTAAGTAACTGAATGTGACGTCGGCTGATTGTTTCATTGCATGCGCTGCATTTTTTCACACCTTTTAATGCTGACATGCACATGGCCATTATGCAGATTAAGTCTAGTTAGCTATGTTCCCTGTGGTTCTTAGTATTCACATGGGATAAGCCAAAACTCCACTTCCTTCTGAAATAATTCAACCGGGGTTTAGGGCTTTATCCGACAATATCCTGTTTTCTGTGCTCCCCAGACCACTTATACATTGACCTGATGTGTCGAGATGACCTCGTGGTCTGGTCGGTGTTACATACAAAAATGTGGCAATATGGGCCGTAACGTCACTAGGCTACAGGGTGGCCCAGAATTCTGACAGTGGTAATGACAGACATTTCTTTCAGGCCACCCTGGTCTCCTTGTCACTGTCCGCCATGGCTCCACCTTACCTGACTGCCGACTGTCAGCTGGTCTCTGACGAAGGTCGTCGTCAGCTGCGTTCTGCCAACAGCAGCTATGGAGACAGGTGCTTTGCTGCTGCAGGTCTGAGGCTGTGGAACAGTCTGCCAGTTCATCTGAGACAAACTGACACTAACTTTGAACAGTTTAGATGGCAGTTGAAGACGTTTTTTGTTCGGGCGTTGAGAGCGCGGTGCATTGTGGCTATTGTTAAATTGCGCCTTTTAAATAATCTTAGTTACTTACTTTCTTATTTAGGCTTAGTGATTGATGCTGTCTGCTGTTCACCATCACCTCTCAAGACTTTGTGATAACCTGATAGGTAAGCTAGATTATTGTCATCCTGATCATGTATGCTTGCAGGATAAGCTGTTTGCTGGATGATGTTCATGGAGATGGTACGGAGGCTGTGAAATTCACAACCTCCGTAGCAGAGCCAGATCAACCAATGCCCCCTCGACTGCTCTCTAAGACTAAAACAAGTCTTCAGCTCAAGTGGAACGTAAGTATTATTCATTTCTGTGCATTTCAATGCTGACATATGCTCTGTTGACATGTTGCCTGAAGCTTATGTGAGCAGTTAAAGGTTAAAAGGTTGTCTGTAACTCCTAATTGTAACCTGTCTTGGAGATACAGAGCGTCACCTGCCATATGGGATCGCACAGTGTTACCTGGATCCGATATAGGTAACAACACCAAGCCTTAACCCCAGTTAGACAGACCCATACAAACTGGTACTCAGTTTACCTACCCCGGAAGGATGGAAGGCTGAGTTGAACTTGGAGGAGTCAGTGTCTTTGTAAAGATGCAACAACTCTACTTACTCATTATCATGTTTTCACAGCTTTACGATTTGCTTTATTTCTAGTTTTTGAGCTGACAGCGAATGAGCTTATTTAGGTTCGTTGTTATGGATGATAATCATTAGGGCCCACAGTTTTTCGCGGGCTGCAGAATTTCGAGCCAAGCTGTGGAATTTGCTTTTTTCGCAGAATTTTGATATTGCCTCGGAATTTTGCAGAAGTTAAGAAATGACCAGTGATTAGAACGATTGTTGGCTTGATAACTTAATTAGACTAACTGTATCATGGAAAAAATCAAACTAAACTGCTTAAAACTGTGTCCCTACTAATAATTTCTATCATATACAGCACAGCCATAAATAAATGCAACGTGACTAATTGACAAATTGCATCAGCAATTGAGCATCAGCTGCTGTTGCAGTTTAATTTTACAATCGTGTTTATGAGTGTGGAATTTGTTTTTGCTGTTTTCAGGCTGTTGGTGATAATGGTTCGAAGGTGACCAGCTACTGTCTGCACTACGACCAGGTAGAGTATCTTCTGATGTCATACAGATTAAATTACACTGGTTTGTCAGTATTGTACTGAAATAGCGTTGTATCGATTGGAGAACATAGTGTGTAATTTTTATGCCTTTTTATTAAAACGGTGAAGTTTCGTTTTGACGCAAGTTACAATGAAAGACAGATGCATGTAGTGATAGGGCGCTGGCTGTTTCAGGGCAATGGTGATGGGAGTTTTGTGGAGATTTACAGCGGTCCGCAAAAGCAGTATAAAGTGACTCGGCTTTCACCGTCGACCAGTTATGCTTTCCGGCTTGCAGCCGTTAACTCGGTTGGCCAGAGGTTAGTGAACGTTTTGAGTTGAGTCGTATCAGTGGTATTGCTCGCTGGGCAAACGCTTAAGGTGCGTTAGTGAACGATCTCAAATGTATCCGCTCTTCTAGGATGAGGTAGCGCTTGGATTAGGGTTTGATTGAACAGTCAATTGAGATCGTCTTCGCGCAAGTAAGAATGCACCTCATCATGTTAAATATTTACTAGAAACGTAACATAAAATCATAATCATTACTAAGCATGTAGTCATTGAAAGTTATCAGTGTCAGCATTATTTAGTCTGGAACTTGCTGTTACATAGCAGTATATCTTCTCAGCTTCTCTGCACTTAGGTTGAAACCGAACTTTGTGACGTAGTTTTACAGCAAACGTTTACAGTTGGTGTAGTCTCTGTGGTTTATGTGCTTTTGTTTTGCTTGGTGATGCATAATTGTGTTTTGATTGATGAGTCGATTGGTTCCATGGATCGATATTGTCACCAGTCCGTAGTTGGAACTAAGGCCCATGTCAGACACGCGACATAGTTGCGCAATTTTGTTGCACAACTTTGTTGAGCGATTAATTGCGTCACGTGATAAATTTGCACAATAGAAACCACCTATATTCTTTAGCAATTTATCGCCGAATCTCTGAGCTGTGATTGGCCAGTTTGTTGTTTACATGTTATTCTCCCGTTGCTTATCGTCTGACTCATAAGTATTGGCGAGTCAACTATGACGTTAGTACTAATTTTAGTATTAAAAGTCACCGAAAAACATTTGTTGTCCTAATTGCGTTTAATTGCATCGTGTAGTAACCACTTAGCACATGGAGCTGTAATTACGTTCGAGCACAGGGTTCGAGGCTGTAGCAGATGACAAGCTTTTTTAGCTTCAGGCTGAGTGAGTTTATGCCAGAAAATTCCAGAGTTAAACTTCCTGGACGTTGTCTGTAACGTTGGAAACCATATTTATTTGGCGATTTTTTGCCAATAGAAATTTGAAAGTTGCCTAGACAAATTTGTTGCGCGATAAAATCGTGCAATAAAGTGGGCTGATTTTGTCGCATGTCTGACGTGATCTTAGGGATTGTTTTTTGTTGAAGACTTTAAATTGACAAATTCTCTGGTTACACCACCACATATGTGCTGACTACATTGCACATGACAGCCAACATCTGTGAGTGGTTAATGTCGATGTGCCGTTTCAGTCGGTTCGGCAGCACAGTTGTGTACTGCACAAGTGGCACAGTGCCGTCTCAGCCAGACCCGCCCATGCTGTCGGAGTGCTGTGTAAAGGCATTGACCATCTCGTGGGTGAAGCGGCCGTGTGACGACAGCTTCACTCTGCATATGGAGGATGAGACCACCGTATGTATTCGTGCACATACACTCAGTTTTTTGAAACATTTTTATTATTTGATGACAGGAAGAAAGCAGTTTTTGTTCAGATAGATGTCTGTTGCATGAGAGCTCGTCTGTTTTGAGCCAGCGAGAGTTTGAGAGTTAAACCCAGTTGAGCTAGCATGCAGCCCAACTCGTCTGCTGGATTGCCAGTCCCATTTAACAACCAGTGCCTTTAGACTATGTTAGTATGCCAGCATTCCTGATCACAGGCTCGATACTTATCCATCTGAGTTGCTGCCACGTTAGACCAGCCGACAGAAAAGAACTTTTGGGCATTGTTCTTGCTGCATTTATTTCTGATTTCAATTTTTTCTGATCATTTGTCCAGCAGCTTAAATGCACCAAACCCAGATCCATCAGTTGATAATGTTGCTTCTGCTTCTATTAGTGTTATGTGGTCAGAAAATTTTTTATCCCATGTTTTGTTTACATTGATTTGGTATTTTCTTCCATTTACACTTACCATTTCTAAATGTTAAGAGTGACCTGCTGAGCTGATGAGCATTGTTGTTATATCTGAACTTGGCTTATGTGCAGTCATATGGTGAGGATAGTGTAAAAAATAATACTGTTTATTTGTTTATTATTAAATCATACTCGAATTACTGAAATTTATTTCGTGAATAACAGTGAAAATGAAAATGCATGCTCAAAAATGTAATTAAAGGTGGAGAAAAAATAGATGGTAAGTGTTTTGTCAGTGAGGTTGGCGACTATGCTGTGTTTCAGGGACATGGCTTTCTAACGGTTTACAATGGCAGTGAGTTATCGTACAAGATATCTCAGCTTCGTCGTAACACTGAGTATAAATTCAGGGTCAGCTCATCACTTACTATTCTTCGCCAGAGCTGTCGAAGCATTAATGTTTTGAACGCATGCATTAACAGTTAACACGTTAATAATGCATAATTAATATTGCTGATACTGTACGTGGACTACATTGAGAGGGTGACTGGAATGATGACCGACCAACTCGTAGCTGTGTTGCAGGACAAAGACAGTAGTGATGGAACGGCAACAAAACAATTTGTAGTTACTTGAATATTTTTTGATCGTCAAACAAACGTACTTTAATAGAATATTGGAACTCTGCTTTACAGAATTAAATAAATTTACGTAATTTTTTTAATGGTGTTAATGTGCATTGATTTTTTAACGTGTTAAGTTAGTTAACGCATTAATTCGACAGCTCTATTCTTTACATAAGAAACTGTCATATCTTTATAGTATAAAGTCATTGCAGAAACGAAGCCATTTGGAGAGGAAAGATTGACCAAGTTATGTCGCAATCTCCTGCCAGAACAAATACGTTTAGTGACCACTTATAAACTGTTTGAAAATTCTAGTTTTTGTTTTGCTATTTTGCCCAAGACCAGCTGGAAGGCTGTTCTACAGTTTCATATCAGCAGCTGCAAAACATTGGCTACAGGAATGATTTAGATGACTTGTTGATTCTTAGTTGATGCTGAGACTAATTAAAAGCTTGGAGCAGTTGCGCCAGTGTAAAAATTTGTAGCCATTCTTTATAGGAACAACATTCATTCAGCTATGTATATCATGTGTAGGTCTACAGCCAAGGCCATTGTGGCTAATTTTCATTTCTTCATACTGGCCAATATTTGTAGACTTTGACAATCGTCAAAGCAGGTTATACTGGCTGGATGTCAGTTGTTCGGCATTAAATCACTTACAGCATGCGTAGAATGTTGATAACAGAATGAAGAAAATTTGGAGAGGTAAGTTGAACAAGTTAGTCACAATATGTCGCCATCTCATGCCAGAACAAAAAAAAAACTTTTGTGACCGCTTAAACTGTTTGAAAGTTTTAGTTTCTATGTGGTACGAACAGCTTCAGACGACGAACGAGGAAGGCCACAGCATGTGGAGCAACGTCGTTTGCTTTCGGACATTGCCAGATCGGCCGCAGCCGCCATCTAAGCTACAGGTCAAAGGTCGCGTCACTTCACACTGCTTCCGCTGCGTCTGGGGTAAATATTACTTCTGTGTCATTTTTAGCTTTTGGTGCGTAAATCTGTCCGCGTTTTGGTTGTGATAAACATGCCGTGATGTGTTTTGGCTTTCCGGATTTGATAAGTACGAGCGAAAAGACACGCCTGTTTTATAACCTGATCCATCTTAGGTATTTGGACTGTCATCAAGCTACTGTTTAGTTTACTTCTTTCCGATCGATGGACCGTGTCTCATTTTTTCCGGTTAATGTGGCTATGTTGTGTTAGTTAGTTCGTTGTGTAAGCTGTAATAAAAACACGTTTTGAAATCTCTCAGTTTCTCAGTAGCTGAAGCTTCTTTATTTGTTCCATACTGTATAAACAGTTACAGATAAAAAAATTTATTGTCATATGGAGCATTGTATCTTATTGAGTGGATTTTTATTCGGCTTATTTCACACTGTTATAGCTTAGCCTTCTACAGGGTGGGCCAAAAAACGTGGCATTTTTGTTTTGTTCATATATTCGCGAATTATTGATCAATTTTTAAAATTCTTTCACTGGCACACTCTGCAGACAGTTTGCAATAACATGCTTATTACGTATCTCACCACACCGTAAATGCATCTTTACACTACCTTGTGAAATATCAATGAAATATGCATATATTACAATAATAGCAAACAAACATTTTGGTAAAATTGAAAAAAAACACTTTAGACTAACATTGCAGTAAATGGTCTGTATGACAACCAACTGTGTGGGTTTAACACAGTCTAGTGTCATACGGATCATTCATCGCAATGTTGGTTCAAAGCGTTTTTCCATTTACCTAAATTTTTGTTATTATCGTTAGTTTTTGCTTCCATTTATATTCCATAAGGTAGTGTAGAAACACTTTTACCATGTGGTGGGATATATAATAATCACATTATTGCAAATTGTCTGCAGAGTGTGCCAGTGAAAGAATTTTGATAACTGGTCAATAATTGGCAAAGATATGGACATAAGTACAGTGGCACATTTTTATGGCCCACAATGTAGGTGGCTCGGTAGTCTAATGGTAACGTGCCGGACTTGTAATCCTGAGGTCATTCAGGGGTGCAGGTTCGAATACGCACCAGGACACTGTCTGGTAATGACCTTATTCAAGTTGTTCACACACACGTGCCTCTGTCACCAAGCAGTATAATTTGGTACCGGTCAAAGGGCGGTGATGCCCCGAGGCTGGGAAGGTAACCGTAGGTCTGGCGTCGCACTGGCCATGCATCACGGACTCTTATACCAGTCAGTTACTTGCAATTCCACGACATAACTTATCCTTTGGTTCTCGTTCTTTTCGTGTCTCAGCTCCGAGAATTTGGAACTCCTCAAATTCGTCAGTGTCAAACCTTGACTACATTTAGATGTCACTTAAAGACCAACTACTTTCAGTCAGTTTTTTCTGCCACCTAGCGTCCATCATCCTATGCGCCCTGATTCTTTCTGAGACTTTGGTGCTTTGTAAATCATTTACTTACTTACTTACTTACTCAAGTGGTTTATCCACCTACGGGCTCAACGGCTGTGAGTGGGAGATGTGCACCCCACCTACGCCGCAGCTGGGGCATGGCTGACTTTACCTTTTTTTACAATGTAGATGTTCTACTGCAATGAACTCTGATATGATTGGGTATTGTGTGAGTGTAGATGAGCCACGTGACACTGGCGGGGTTGATATTCAAGACTATCAGATACAGCTGGACGCCGGCAACGGTTATAACAGTGAAATCATAACCTCTCTGAGTGCTGTCTCTGCTAGTAGAAGCATAAATTCTGCTAGTAAAATACAGATATGCAGGGTTCCCACGCCTCCTGGAAAGTCCTGGTTTTTTTCTTGAAAATTCCAGGACCTGGAAAGTCCTGTAAATTAAAGCTGGAGGCCCTGGAAAGTCCTGGAAAAATATAATTGAAAATCGCCCATTTTTTCATAGGCTCAAATGGAAAGCAAGCAGGAATAGTATATCACCCAGTTTGTGTTGACTGTTGCTTACTAAAATACTGTGTACAACAGTTCAAAATTTTTTCTGCATGCTTCGCTTGCTTAAATACTTATTTTTTTCGTTATATTTCATCATTCTTTCGTTACAAAAAGGTTCTGGAAAATTTGTTATAAGGTTTTAGAAAGTCCTGGAAAAGTCCTGGATTTTTGTCAGTAAAAGAGTGGGAACTCTAGATATGTTTGATTTGTTAAACGTTTTCGGAAATTTGTTTAGAAGAAACAGTTCTACAATTACTGTTGTGCTTTCTTGCTACTGGTATGAGTTAAAGGTATGCAGTTAGTGTTGTGACTATGAGAGCTGAAGGTAGCGTTGCCTGCTGTTAATCACGTAAATTCGTAGAAATATCTTCTGGATTGTGCAAAAATGCCTGCTTTTACTCAAGCAGGTATTTGTGTGGATGGCAGGTTTCCAGTGCGGCCAGAGAATGATGGAGCGAGAATACGCCGCCGAGCACCTAGAACCTGGTCATGCGTACAGAGTACGTGTCTGCTGCTTCAGCAACGGTGGACAGAGTGATGTGAGTCATCTCTCGTTGGCCGAGATATTTGTCTAGTTGTCACTGCTCAATGGTATAACCATCTACCAGTAATAACATATTGTCTGATGTCGTCATGCTGAGTGTTTAATGGTTTTTTATTCTTGTATGTTTTTTACTCCTCACATGCTAACATAGCGAAGAGGAGTATATGAGATCAGTGTAATATTGAGGACCGACCGACGATCGACCGATTTTCATTCCTGGAAGAGCCTTCCTGGAAGAACATTAGATGGCCATATTATCTCCATAATGGTGCTAGATAGATGCATGGTCACTATGGACCACCCATAGGAAGTCGACCCCCGGGAGTCGAATGGTCGCATGACCGATGACATCGCGTGATCCCAAAAGATCAAGGTCGTGACCCCATTATCTTTGAGGCATCATATCTCGATAACGGTGCTAGATAGATGCGTGTGTTGAGGTATATCAAGACCAATGGCAACTTGCACTATTGACCGTTATTGGAAATTTTTCCCCTCATTTCATAAAATCAGGCAATATTTTATGAACTTTGGGGAGGCAATTTCCAATAATGACCTCGAGGCCAGTCACTATTAGTATAGTATTAGATGGGTCTCAAATAGGATGCTGGGTCTCTAGTACAAGCCGAAAGGAAAGAAAATGCACTTAGAAGAATACAGGAGAAAATAATGTGCACGAGGAGTGCATTTGATCGGTCACAATCTAATAATATTTCTTGAAGTTCAGTCATTTGGCTGCAGTATGCAAACTTATGTTTCATTTGATCTGATTTGTTTTATTTCGTGGCCTTCTTGTGACTTTGTCTCTCATTGCGTTTACCGCCAAACTTGTTACTTGTGCGTATGTACACGATGGCATTTCGGCTTAGTGGTGATCTGATCGAGTTACTCCACGATTGGCTGCATTTGCAGATGAGTTAAACATCGGGATATGTAACTAGTAGAGCTGTCAAATTAACGCATTATTTAACACGTTAATGCGTTAATAAATGAACGCGTGTTTTAAAAATTAACACGCGTTAAAAAAATTAATGTGCATACGTAAATTTATTTTTATTTACTTAATTCTGTGAAGCAAAAGTTCCAATATCCTATTAAACTGTGGTTATTTGACAATCGCATGAATTTAAGTAACTAAACTGTAGTTGCCATTCCATCACTACTGTAAATAAATATTATTTAGATGACAGGCTGATAGGTTTCTATGCTAGTGATGATGGCAGTTATTGTTGATAAATGTGTTTCTAACTTTCTATATTCTACAGGCGGGGCTCTCAATCGTCACGGGGCCCGGAGTAACTTCGCTCTCCCTCTTGACGGGTCTAGGTGCATTAATAACGTGTTAATTAATGCATTAAAACAAATTAACGCTTTGACAGCTCTAGTAACTAGCCTTCAAGTTCACCTCAGCCTCGCCATTTTTACATGGTTAGGTCGGGAGTAAACCTGCAGTCTTCGTTAATGCACTAACCTCTTATCCATCGTCTCATAGTGTGAGCTGTAAGCTAAGGAAGCAGAGAGTGCGTGAGTAAAGTTCTATGTCTTGCTCAACACATTGTAGGTATTCAGGGATTGAACATGGACCACATTGCTTAAGGGCATGTCAGACGATCGACAAAAGTCGACTGACTTTTCTGGGTGTAGCTTAGTTGCCCGAGAAAATCGGTTGATACAATCGGTGAATCATGACACGGCTGATATTGTTGCCTGCTACTTCGTTCGATATCAAATATCGCAACAGCAGATTGCAGATCACAAAGTGATGCTTGCATCAATTTTTCTACATGTAGTGAATGAAAATAAATAACAAAGACTATAAATAACTGAAGTAAGCATTTATCTTTTGTTGCAAACAGTCGGCATAGCAACAAAAACAAAATCTGATGACCTATATGCAAGAATTTTGCTGACAGAATCGCCGAACGTAGAACATTTTCCATCTTTGTCAGCTGACAATCGGCTGATTTTCCGGTCGATTTGTGCATGACACATAACATATTTTTGTTGGCTGCTTTTGTTGACGCATAATCGGCCAACTTTATGGATCGCCCGACATCCTCTTTGGGCAGGACTTTTGCTGGTGTTTATGCGTGCTGAGTGTGTTTGTGTTGTTGATGCTGGATGCTGGCAGTGGTCGGAGGTGCTGAGTGTAGTGACGTTACCTGTGCCGCCGGGTCCTTGCAAACCGCCACGACTTCACGGTCGACCCAAGGCCACCAGCCTCACCATAGTCTGGGGTTTGTCATTATATCTTTTTTTGTTGTCGATGAGTTTTCTTTGCCGCACTGTAAGTGACCGATTTGGAATAATTAGCAGTAGGAAGCAGTTGTTATTCTGCTAGAAATAATTTTTAGCAGTTTTATTTTTCAAGTGCATTTTTGGCACTTTGCACTGCATTGCGGTACTTTTGTATCATCATTTTTACGTGTGATAGCAGAATGCATCATCCGTCTTAGCCATTGTCTAGGCGTCCATCTGTCTGTCTGTCCGTGTGTCTGTCACACCCTTACGCTCTATCAAAACGGTGCAAGCTAGGATCACGAAATCTTCACTGTGGGCTGCCCGAAGGACTCTAGTTTTTAGTGACCAAATTTCATGCCTCTGGGTGAGGGGGTTCCTTTGAACGAGGGTGTCAAAGAAGGGTATCCCCCTTAAAATGATGTGATTTTGCCATTATTGGCTCTTACAGTGTGAAAACGGTTGCAGATAGATACAGACTTGCTGCATGTCATAACAAGCACTGGTGACGGGCTTTTTAGATTTGTTGACGTCGATGATCTTGAACGACCTTGGACCCTCAAAAGAGGGGCTTTGTTGAATTTTTATTGCGACAAAATGGCTGGAGATAGACCAAGAAAACCTGCATATGAAATTTTCAGCATTGAACGTAGATTTTAGCTGTCCAAGTTCCCACCCTATAGATTCAAGGAGGTCTGCACAAGCGAGCATAAAAGAGGGGTACCCCTCTAAAAAGTGCTTATTTTACTGATATTGTTTCGTCTAGCATGGAAAAAGTTGCAGATAGGCACAGACATCCTGCTTATGATAACAAGCACTAGTCACAAGCTTTTTAGGAGTGTCAACATCGATGACCTTGAATGACCTTGAACCCCCAAAATAGGGGTTTTTAGTAATTTTTTTTTTGATGTCGGGTTGCGGCACACATTTTAAGAGTGAATTTCATATAAAATTATTATAATTTTATTGCATGCTGTACACTGATTGACAAAGTGGCAGGATCGCTGCTGTCGCACGTCACGTGAGCTTTGCTCAAATTACTTGTTTTAGTGTGCATTACATTGGTAATGCACTATATAAATTCACCCATGTTGGATACTAACGAACTGTTCTATTTTGTTACTCTGTTTAAGTAGAAGTTTTATATACTTTCTACATCTGCGTCATTCAAATGTTTGTGTACTCTACTTTTACTCGAGTAGAATTTTTTGTTACTTAATCCAACACTGGTAATCGCAGTATGGTTAGGCTGCTGAAAGGTTTCGGGAAAATTTTTGGGGAAATTTCGTTGACCGGTGCTTTGGAGTGTATCTAATGTGTCCATCTGTATGCGTGCATGTTTTTGCAGAGGACCCAGAATACGACGGTGGGTCATCTGTGATCGAGTATCTGGTGACAATGACCGGTGACTTGACCGGTACGAGGGACATCTACCGTGGTCATGATACACAGTGTACAGTCGCCAGCCTGCTTCCTGGCCGTCTTTATACATTCCAGGTCAAAGCCAACAACAAAGCCGGGGTATGTTTCACTCGCAGCTTTTATTTAGTTGAGATCGGTAGTTTTGGAAAATTAATAGACTTATTTCAATTAATTTCTGTAGTTCATCCGAAGACCACAAAAACTCCATGCAAAGTGCAAATCTTGATGACACGTTTTGTTGAAATAGAATAGGATGTACAATTGTTCATCATCAGCCATTTTAGACGATTAAGAAATCCCAAATTTTAATCAAATTTTCAATCATTTAAAAAAAGATTAATCAGTTAATTTTTTTAAAGATTAATTGATTAAATAATTGTTATCTTGTTGTGGTTCTAGTTATAGTTTGTTTGTGATTCGCATAACTGATGATGGTGAGTTTTTAGAGACATAAAGGTCGAATTTGAGGTCATACAATGACAGCATGTAAGATGTGGATTGTTCTGCTAACAGACAGTTACGTGCAAAAATGTGTTTATTAAAGTCTTATTTAATGCTATAATAAATTAGTGCACTGTGCCGCATTGTGGCTAGTGGCTTCTATCATTCTGTAATTGTTACGTATCATTTATACAGTAGTATATCTGTAATAATCATAGGCCTCTTAAAATAAGCATGGATGGCAATCGTTCTCGGGCCCGTGAACTTAGGTCCATCGTTATTTTTAGCCTTTTACTGTAACTTTGTCAAATTTGGTCCATTTGCTGCAAAATTTTGTACACATAGTGTCACAGACAACGTGAACAAATGCTGCAAATTTGGTTACTGTACGATCTCTACTTTCTTGTGTGTGTATATGTTGTAGCTAAACCATATGTACCGACATACGGTGTAGCCACAATATATGCACACATGAAACAGTAGAAATTGTAAAGTAATCAAATTTGCAGCACTTGTTCATGTTGTCTTTGGTACTATGTGTAGAAAATTTTGTAGCAAACGGACCAGGTTTGACAAACTTATAGTAAAAAAAACTAAAAATACCGATGGACCCAAGTTCGCATGGCCGCCGTCAGTCCTTATTTTATGAGTTCTATGGCATTAATGTACAAATGTTGCTTTAACTACTGTTAATGGTGTGGATGATGATGTGGAAATCTGTCTTGACATTCTGATGCTGTCTGTATAAGCCAGGTTGTTATTGTGATTGATTAGCTAGTTGACTGATTGCTGTGTTGCAGTGGGGCCCATACTCCGAAGCCCTGCAGACCCTGACTGGCGCTGGTATTCCTGATGCGCCGTCAGCTCCAGACGTACATTTCAAGTCTCCGACTGTAGCCGTGCTCAGCTGGCAGGAACCTGTCAGTAACGGGGCACCTGTCACAGAGTACCAGCTTGAGTTCACGTACAGGGAGGACCAGGACTTCATGCTGGTAACTAACTGTCTGTGCTGTTTGATGTTTCATTCAGCATTCATCGTAATTGAATGTCGACTTAGTTAACGAATTTGATCAATGCTGTTTAATGCTTGGGTCGGTCGCTGACTGTCGGCAGACATGTAAACCATCTCAGTGTATAGTAACGAGCCATTCAGGTCAACTCAGCCTGGCCATCCCTCTGTGGGATGATGAGCAGCGAGTACCAGTGAAAGCTGGCAAACAGGCAAAGGCATGGCATCGTAAAGTAGTAAATAATTGAACTGTTACTGAATGCTAGATATACAATATATTTTTTTGATTTGGTCTCATACTGGCTTATTTGTCATTTTATAAGGCTGGTAAGTATAAAATATAGAGGATTCTGGGATTGTGGTTGTTTTCGTGGGAGGGAGTTGACTGATTGTATCTGCTATGATAGGTATACAGTGGATATTCCTTGACACATGAGCTCAGCAAGCTGACGCCTGCCACCATGTATGGATTCCGCATTCGGGTTAGTTATTCTTATCAAGTCTGTAAACTTTTTGCTAAAATTATTTCTGAATCAGTTATTTGAGGTCTTTTGTTGATACAATTGATCTCATATTTTTTTCGTTTGTATCTCTTCATATGCCACTACGCAGATGTGCTAGAAACCTTTTACGTAAAATAGTTAGCTGAACGTAACAAGCGTAATGCTCACCAACAGATCAACAATGAAATATTGCCATAAGATGCATTTTGGCAGCCCAAAATGCATAAAAAGTGTGTTTCCGGCTAGGGTTTCACCCTGGACATTGCTGGTGGAGTTTACAGAGCTCTCCATGCCTCTAGCTGGATTTTGGGAATGGAAGGGGAAAGAAAAAAACGGGCGGGAGGGGGAAGCGGCCTGTTATTGTTGCATAATCTATTTTATATATTTGTGCGTGAGCTTTGTGACTGATTTGATGTTATCGTGTGATCATGACAGGCCGTGAATTCAGCAGGCCTGAGTCCGTACAGCAGCGTAAGCTGGTCCCAGTCGCCCATGAGCAGTCCAGCGGCTGTCAGTTCTGTGCGGGCGACGTCGACACCACGCTCAATTCACGTCTACTGGAAGGAGCCGTTGTCCAACGGCAGTCGGATCCTGTCATATAACGTCGACGTCGGTGATCCGGCGAGGCCGTTGCTGTCGGTTGATGCTGACATGTTGGACTGCAACGTCACTGAGTTGATGCCGGAAACCACATACAAGTCAGTCGTTATGCTATGCTCTAGTGATTTCTCTCATTTCATCTACTGTTTGTTATTTACAGATACAGTACATTCCTCATTGCCTCTGATTCACAGGGTGACCAGTCACCCGGAAAAGCTGGAAAGGTTCACAAGTTCCACAGACGTCAGCGAAAAGTCGGAAAATGGAAAAAGTCAGGGAAAACTGGAAAATCGATTAATACAAGTATAAACATTAAACATATTAGCATCCGTGAAGCTTTTCCCAAAATTCGAAAGGGGTCACTCCGATCGAGGGTGCTAAATGAGAGGGGGGTACAAAAAATTAGCCATTTTAAAGCCAATAAGTCGCCATATCTCAGAAAGGGTGCGAGATAGGGCCTAGGTTACTATTAATCACTAATAGGAAGTCCCATACAATCTTTCGATTGACATCAAGATCAATGACCTTGAATCCTCAAAATAGGGGGTTTTTGGTGATTTTTTTGTCAATTTTGCGCTGCAACACATATTTGAAGAGTAAATTGCACCAAAATGGCTTGAGATAGACTAAGACAATCTGCATATGGAATTTTCAGCATTAAATGTAGATTTTAGCAGTTCAAGTCCCAACCCTTTAGGTTCAAGGAGGTTTCCGCACATGGGTATTTCCATAAAAGGTCATTATTTTATCGCTGTTGGCTTGTCTAGTGCTTGCAGATAGACATAGACTTGTTGCTTACAGTAACAATAACTGCTAACAAGCTTTTAAGTGGTTTAACACTGATGACTTCGAACGACAATGAACCACCAAAATAGGGGGTTTTAGTGATTTTTTTTGCAATTGTTGGCTGCAGCGCACACTTCAAGAGTGAAATGCAACGAAATGGATGGAGATAGACCAGGACAACCTGCAAACAGGAATTGCTATAGGCTGTCGTACGTCTCAGGAGTTTTGCTCAAATTACTTGTTTCTGCATCTTGTAGATTTTCACTTTAGAGCCTATATCGAATGGATGGATGTACAGATGGACAGGATTTGTCTTGTGGCCTATGGTTTTCAAAGAGCTACGAAGCATTACTTGGCATGTGGGATCACACAGTGTTACCTGCCACTCGACATGGATGAACGCACCCTACTATAACCACAGCCAGACAGACCGGTACTTGATTTACCTACCCCAGAGGGATGGAAGGTTTGAGTTGACCTTGGTGTTGCTTGTATATGATTTACCTGTCCTGTCTGTAAACAGTCGCACGTTTGTCTACTAACCACTTGATACCAAGCCACCACCAAGCCTATCAGGATGGCCGCATGCGTAATGCTCTTTTTGTTTTAGGGTTCGTGTGCAAGCAGTGAACTCTGTCGGCGTGGGTGCGTTCAGTATTCCAATCAAAGTGACAACGCGTGCTCTGCCTCCGTACCCACCTGTACTGGAGCTGACCACTGTCGGTGCCAACTCGGTCAGGTTGAAATGGGGAGATGGCAAGAACGTCGACCTACTCCGTTACGTTCTCGAGATGCGACGTAATGACTACGGAAGGTCTGTGTCCGACATCATACAATACATAGTTAATTGATATGGTGCAGAGTGCAGAGATGCTCTAGTGTCAAGATTAGATTGGCAATGTTGTGTACGATACGATGTAATATGATAAGAATTTGCACTTGAAAATTTACCGCTGTAATATCCATTATCCAGACCTTTACTGCACTGTTATCTTGCTAATAATGACACATGATTCATTGGTTCTGTTAAAACATTAGTAAGCAAGCATTATTAAAGTGTCACTGTACAAAGTTTGTACAAAGTGCTCACTGGTCATATATCTGTACACTGCTCTGTTGTGCACAGCTTCCAGCCGATATACCAGGGCACCGGACAGATGCACAAAGTGAACAAGTTAAGTGAATCAACAGAGTATCATTTCCGTATCTACGCGGCCAATGAAGCAGGGGACGGGCCAGTCTCAGCGGTTCAGACGTGTCGTACTACTAAGGCACCACCACCGGCGCCTAAACGTAAATACACTGTAGTTGTGTTTCTACTACTAGTTCCTCCGTGTCACATCTGAAGCTCCCCGCTGTCAGATTGGGCTATTTGGTTAACTGACTTGGTTGCTGAATTAGCGATTGGGTGCGAATGCAGTCAAAGTCATTTATCATTAATTAAGTGATATTTCAGTACCGGTAATTTGAATGTGTAGTTCGTAGTTGATTTTCCGGCAGCAGTTTTCAAACAACTGCAGAATTTCATAAAGTCAGCACAAAGAGCAGTAAATTTGCTGTCGCCTAATTTAATATTATTTCTAAACATTTTGTGTACTTTCAATACATTGTATTAGAACTGATGGGGTTATTTTCGTGTCATGTCTTAATGATCAGAACAGTTGTCATGATTATATATTGATAGTCTTAGTGGTGGCAGCAGTAGTGAGTTAGTGAGGTAGCAATTACGTGTCATTTCTGTCATCGTATTTTGTGCTTTTCGTTGGTGCATGCATGGTGTAGCGTAGTTTTAACCCATTGTACAGGTTTAGTTAGTACAGTTAGTACAGGATGGGTGAAAATCTGCAAGCAGGTAAACCATTTCACTACGAAGCCAGCCAGCTAGGTCAACTTAGCCTTCTATTCTCAGTGGGATGATAAAATGAGTATCAGCTTTGGGGCTGAGTAGTAATGAATGGCAACGATGAATGTTAACTGCCAATTTAGGCAGATCTGGGGCTGAAGCTGATGGGTTGGTCCAAAGGTCAGTGGTCGCCTGGCGCTCATGCTACATTCGTCAAATGAACTCGGTGAATGAACTCTCAAAGCACAGTGCCATGACGACAGCATTGTAAACATTGTCTTTTACTATTGCCATTGCTGTTACTAGTTGGAACGACTGGGATTAATCAATTTTTGTGTTTCAGCGCCGAGGATCAGCGACTTGACGGTGACATCTTGTGTTGTGGACTGGACGCCGTTGAAACCGCTCGGCTCAGATGCACTGACCTATGTGCTGCAACTGCAGCGCTTAGCTAGTCGAGAGTCCGCCGACTATCACGAGGCACGTTCTAGTAGTAATTGTATTACACTGTGAGGCATAAAAAACACACCAAAATTATATCGAATGTAACTTAAAGATGGGTGATCAGATTAGAATAATTTTTGGTATGAATATTCCAGACACAACTGGCCATCAAATGACCATTTATGTTCTCGTTGCACCAAACGTCTGTTTCTGCACTACCTGGGGAAAACAAAACAAGCAAAATATTACATTTTTATTCAATGCAATATCATTATTTGATTCAAATAACTTGCATTTGGCACATTTTGTCCAAATTTCTAGCACTTTTTGGTTGACAGTTTATCCAATTTTTCAGTTGTGCAACTGCTGACAGTAAATATTTGAATTATCGGCCATTTGTGTAAACACAGGCAGAGCGATGCATTCTCCATTCGTTGATAGCGGTGTTGATAATGTTCTGCTTCAGACTTTAACCAGTTGCTTCTTGAGTTCACTATCTTCTTAAGCAGCGTCCCGTAAACTCGCTGCTGCATAGCATTGCAAATACTGTCGAATGGACTGTGATCAGGGCTGTTAAGGGCTACATATTTGGAATGATTAAATTTACTGATGTTCTTCTTTCTGTTTTTATCTCATGTTGCATTTGTTCGGTTTCCCCAGGTGGTGCAGCAACAGACATCAGGTGAACTGGGAATTTGAACGGCCATTTGATGGCCAGTTATGTCAGAAATGTTTATACCAAAAACTGTTAAAATCTTATTATCTTTCTCCAAGTTACTAGCAGTAATGTAATGGATGGTTTTTGTCATTTTTTGTTTATTTTAGCGCCAATTTCATGTGTTTTGATTTCCCCAGTTAGTGGAGAAGCATATGTTGGGTGAGGTGGAAACTTGAATAACCATTTGATGGCAAGTTGTGTCACGAATAGTTGTACCAAAAATTATTAAAATCTGTTAATCCGCCTTTAAGTTATGATCGATAAATTTTGGTTTTTTAGGCTTCACAGTGTAGTAGTAGGGGCAGTAGTAATCATCATTGTTGTAATAGTAGTGGTATTAGAGTGCATGTCTAGTCAAGAGCCGGAATATCTTGAGGTAAGTGGTTTACTTCTTTTCTCCAATTAAAACAAGCAGGTTATGTGACATAGTCTGTCTGTTTGTTTATCATTTGCATTGACTGAAAGTTGTGAAAGTTTTTGGTGAAATTTTGCGGAGGTGGGAGAGTGGCCCAACAAGTAAACTTATCAGATTTGGGTGGTGGTGCTATGCAGGATCCGCATCCGTGGATTTTGAGTCCATCTCTAGATCCATGATTTGTTACAGGTTTTAGATGAATGTTTTTGAAAGGTGGACGAGTCCCAAGCTGGCACAGTTATTCGTCGTATTGGCCAGGTGGCAGCAGTGTTTTCAGTTGAGGTTTGAGTTTTGTGATCGGTTTTAGTTGGCGATCTATAACAAGAGCATTGTTGATGTTTATCGTCAGTGTCTTGTCATTTTAGATTTATCGAGGACCTGACAGAACATTTCGACTGACAGGCCTCACAGCCAAGTCTGACTACCAGGTGCGTATCTACGCCATCCGGCAGACAAAGGACGACTCTGGGTCCAGCGTGACATTGACTGGTCCTTACAGCGCCTGCACGGGGTTCTCCACGCCCGCCGTGATGCGGTCAACCAATGCTAACAGCTCAACCGACACCGACACCTGCTCGCGGCTGTCATTACGTAGTTTCGTGTCCGAACAAACGTGGATGTTTATTCTGATTCTCATCGCGTTTATGTTCTTCGCCATCGTAGTGGCGTTCGTTGCAAAACAGATCGTCGACTGACCGACTGTCTGGAGGGTTGGTTGCCCGTTGGAACAGATTTTTCCGTCGGCAGCTGCGGTGCCTGCTGAGAGATGTGAAGAGAGTAGGGATGTGGTGACCCTCGTATTCGCTTTCAACGACATGTGAATACTGACCACTTTTTAGCTATTCAATATTCGACAAATAGTTGGGGAGCGTTTTTGTCAAATGCAAATATTTCATTTGATTCAACTAGATTCAGCTTCATTGAATTTTCAACAGAGGATACTGACTGAAGAGAACACTAAAGACTCTGGCTATTTCATTTTCTTAATCGATCTTGGTTAATTGGTCTTTGCCTTTGATTTCTACTGATTTTTACTGACCGAACACTGGGTGAACAACTGCTTTGGATGTTTCACTTTATTCAAATACTCGTATAGATAAGTTTTCTTGAGGCTAAATAAGTATTTGCGTACGCATTCATTATTCGATGCACATTAAATTTCATATTCGCATTCGACGAATGGGAATATTTTTCCATTTCATCAAATCCTTAGAAGAGACGATATTGTTCGTACCCATATGATTGGTGTTGTTACTACTGCTGTTGACTTGGCTGCTATAACATCTGAACTTACTATTGGTTGATGTTGTTTCCACCAGCCGAGTTAACCATCGTCGGTCGTTGTCGAGTGAATGGTGGCTATGGTTACAGTCACGGGCAGCTTCAAACATTCCGCTGGCATTTGCTGTTTACGGGTCTGTTTCTTTCGGCAGCTGATGTGTTTTATATCTGTCAGTCACTGACGTCGTGTCGGAAATTGCAGCTAATTCGAGTGACTGGCAAGTGAATTCGATGAAAGCTAGGAGGACCTCATTTAGCCAAGCCTGAGCATTACATCATTACTGTCTTGTTTAGTGGCATAGCGTCTTTTACATTTAATGATTGTGAGTATTTTGGCTCTATCTTCTGTATTCTGTGATCAGTTTTACATTTAAATATCCGTAGAACAGTTGTTAATGGTACTAATGGATTTATTGTGAGACCAGAAGAAAAATCTCCCTGGGTATGCTCAGTTAGGCCTTTGGAATTAATTTGCTCATTTTATGCCAAGACTTTTCCTGTACAAAGTTGGTGATGTCTCTTGTATCACTTGAGACTTGACTGGTTGAGGTTCAGTCTTCTATTGGTGTTTCATAAAAAACGACACCTTTTTCTTTCTTTCATAATTTACTCAAATGATGATCAATTTACACTAAATTTGTACCAGTTGTAGCTAAAGAAATACTAATTCAAAATATTGCAACAATATATGGCAGTTGGTTAAATATTCTTTGCTACTTGTGACGTAATGCTGACATCATAATGTGTCACGGGTACAAGCTTGCTAGTCTCAACTGGTGCTGTCAGTTGCTACCCTGCTTCGATGGTGAACTTAATCTGGTTCGCTGATGAAGATTGAAGAATGTTCATCGTGTCAGCACTTAGCGACATGGGGACATGAAATCAGGCATTGCGCAATCCAAAAAACTCAACCTTCTCGCAAGCTCGGTGTGCTAGTACACTGTCTTGCTCGAACATGTGAAAATCCAACTATCCTCACATACATAAATGCGATTGCTTTGCATGTTTTTGTAACTGTAACTGTAAAACTTCAAAAATTTGTCATGAACAAACCACATTTTTCACCATTGGAGCAGGGTAGCAACTGAAAGCACCAGTTGAAACTAGCAAGCTTGTACCCGTGACACGCTATGACTTCAGCGTTACGTCACGACTAGCAAAGAATATTTAATCAACGGCCATATGTTGTTGAAATATTTTGAATAAGTATTTCTTCAGCTACAACTGGCACAAATTTTGTATAAATTGATCATCATTTGAGTGAATTACGAAAGAAAGAAAAAAGGGGTCGTTTTTTATGAAACACCTTGTAAACTTTGTACTTGCAACCAATGCTTATCAGTTGCATTTTTGTGTCATTACATGCAAAGTGCTCCTTAAGTCAGACTTAACGAGTGCGTAGTCCGAGCCGGCACACAGAGTGATAGTTAAGACTAAATATTCTGTAAACTCGGTTCAAGTTCAGTTAAGTTTCCATCGGCCGTCGAATTGTTGTTGTTGTTAACGTTTGCTTAAGTTAATCTGAGTGTACGGGTCTCCCGTGCTGTTTTGCTCTTTGTTTCATCAACAAGTAGTGAATAAATTGCATGACAGTAATTATTTTTTTCCATAATGTTGTTGGAGTATCTTCAGTTGTTTTGCGATTCATATTAGTCAAATGGTTTCGCTGTAAACCGAGTTACTGTTCACATGACCATTCGGTAACTGTGATTGTTTACATTATAGTCTACTGCATGATGTGTAATGCATATTGAAGAATTACCTTAGTTGCATTATTATCATTATAGGTGTTATTATTAAGATTATTTAGATACCTTCACATGTCTGATATGTTGCGTTAAATCACGCAATGCATTATGCCGGTCGTCGGTGGGTATCGTTCACTTGAAGTCTGCTGTATACATACAGGGTGGGCCAAAAAAAATTGTGGCACTTTACTTTTGTCCGCTTCTTTGCCAATTATTGACTAATTTTCAAAATGTTTTCAATGGCACACTCTCCGGACAATTTGCAATAACGTAATTATTATATATCAGACCACACCATAAATGTGTCCTATACTACCTTGTGAAATATAAGTGAAGTACACATATATAATGATAATAACAAACAAACATTTTGGTAAATGAACAAGAGAACACTTAAGACCAACATTGCAGTGAATGGTCTGTATGACACAAAACTGTGTGGGTCTAACACAGTCTAGTGTCATACGGATCATTCACCACAATGT
>Ga0209671_1000466_pt1 | contig 26797 bp, 19 predicted proteins | sample WorMetHERISLAND2_2_FD_187401 | JGI IMG/M metagenome (GOLD analysis project Ga0209671, IMG submission 187401) | Marine gutless worms symbiont microbial communities from Max Planck institute for Marine Microbiology, Germany - Olavius geniculatus... | ecosystem: Host-associated > Annelida >...
AAAATGTTATAAATGATACAAAGAAGTTTTTCTTGTTGGATGATGGTGGAATCGTATAAATTGGAATGTCATAAGACACCTAAAAAGTGATCGTAAGATTTTTGTTGTAAAATTGTCATAAGACGTTTTGTGAATTAGCACATTGGCGTGTGTGTGCAAAATGTCATAAAATTGTCCTAAGATGTTTTGTGAATTTGGCCTTTGGAGAGAAGGGGATTCTTGTGTGGCCAGACCAGGCAGATGACCAGGAAAATGTCTAACAAAATTTTTGCTTTTTCTTCACATAACTGATGTCAATCGGAAACAGGAAGAAATGCACATCTCGGCTCGACGGCATAAAGCAAAATCTTGCTTGAATTTATGCACACTGTGCATTTTATTGTAGAACTGTGATAATTTAATATTATCACACATTGTCCGAGGCTATGTCCAAGAAAGTAAACAGATGAAACTGGGAGGCTGCTTTTTAACATAAATTAAAGTAACTTAGCAGTGAAAATGTTAAAACCTGGAAAAAAGTAGAGGTCCCCACATTTCCAATCCTTACCCCACTACTGCTTGATGCTAATCAAATTTCATATCTCTTGGGCATACTACAAAAAATTTGCAACATAAGGACATACGACTAATCCACAAACATGTTTCTGGTGCAACAGGAACTTCAGCGATTACTTCACTGCATGTTTTTCTGGAAAGTAAGCCAGAGAAAGTATACCTCAAATCTGCCAGTATTTGGAGATAAACTCCTAGCAGATGGTCTACTTTTTTGACACACACAGCACACAGCTAGACAAACGTACATCCAATGAAGTCAGTGTGCAGAAGACCGTTGCGTATGTCATATCGACGCAGCTGACAGTCGGCACTGCCTGTCAAGATCTCATGATCCGACACATGCACTGATATCACACTGTCCTTTGCCTCATCCATTACCTGCAATAACCAGCAACATCATCTAGCCTATACGAAACTAGTAATAATTGTCGTTTTTGACCACCAGACGTTAATTTAATACCTCTCTCTCTCTCTCTCTCTCTCTCTCCAGAAAATCCCCTGAATTTTACAGGATTACAGGTGAGGCTGCTAGAAACTAGATTCGCTGGACTACATTCTCCCTGCAGACATTACAGGTCCATGCATTGTCAAATGCACAATTTGTAAAGTGGAGTGTATATTGGTCATAAAAGGTCACTGATTTTGGCATCAAGCAAAACCATGCACGTAACTTCATATTAGTGATCAATTGCAACCTTATTACCTCAATCATATCTTGCACCATTTCTGAGACATGGGGACTTATTGGTCAAAAATTATAATATCTTCCATAGGTGTCTCATATTTAACGCACTAAATCAGGATGACCATGTTTATATTTCTGGATAAACTTTCTTCATCAACGACGACAGTCTTGCATTGTGATAGACACACAGATTAGACACACAGACAGCTTTGCACAGCAAGCTATCCTGATGCTCGGTAACAAATCAAGAAGAAAATAAGTGAATAAATTACGAAAAAAATGAGTTTAAAAAATAAGTAAACTTTACATCCTACACCAATATCTTTTCAGCAACCTAACCAGACAAAAAGCATTACAGAACAAGCTAGCTTAAGCAGTGCTATTAAAAGCTACTTAACAATAGCCAATAACTAATCTATTTGTCTGGCTCTATAACCTGTACAGGTTCAAGTCGTCTGCTGCGGCAGTCCCAGACTCGCACAGTACCGTCGACAGAACATGAGATAACTAGACTTGAATCTTCATTAAACTGAACACAGTTGACACGACCTATATACAGCCAACATGACCTACATAGTTACATACAGGTGTATGTAACTATGTAGGTTATAGCTACATACACATAAGTTAGCCAACACAAACTACACATACCCTTAGCTAATTCGTAAAACATCTCACAAGTTTCCCCAACATCTTCCTGAGTCAGCAACTTGATTATGTGGGAATTTTTTTGTAATGTTTTTACAACTTTTTAATGTTTACAACAATTTTTTTCAGAAATCACATTTTTCAAAGATTTTGATAAAACTGACTTTTGGTTATTTTTTGAGAATTCAAACCAATAGAACTTGTGTTGATCAAGCCCTGTGTCAGTACTGCACATAGACACACAGTACACCAATGTGCGATCATCCGGATGGTAAACCATCTCAGTATGTAACCAGCCACTTAGGTCAACTCAGCCTTCTATCCCTCTAAGGTAGATAAATCAAGTATTGGCCTATCTGGCTGAGATTAAGGTAGAATATATTCATCTGTGTCAAGTGGCAGGTAACACTGTGTGATCCCATATGGCAGGTGATGCTCCATAGTGCTGAGATGGGTTTCCTGTGAAAAGCTATACATCACCTTTAACAGTTAACACAATCTATATAAACAACTGACATGACCTATATACAGAATTCTTATGCAGACCTGCATGTCCTCTGTACTTGCTGGTGATCTTGCCGGTTGCAACGTCCCACAGGAACACAGTCTTATCAAGACTGCACGAGCACAGCTGAGAGCTGTCACACGAACACTGGGCATCAATGACCTCGTAGCCATGGCCGGAATATGTCTTGAGCAGCAAGCCTGTGTCACCAGTGTCCTCCAGCTTGTGGGGGTTCCACAGCTTGATGGTCTTATCCGCTCCACAAGTGACACAGTAGTTGCCATCAGCTGACAATGCAGCAAACACCATAAGGAAATAGCATCAACGAAGTTAGAACTTGGCGCATAATGTCAAGCTGGGAGCTTGACACTTGACCTTTTGACTTCAAAACCTAATCACACAGTCAACCTTTGGCACAAATTGTAAAAATAACAAAAGTTCAGAGAAAATAAATCAATGCAAACTGGAGGTATATATTCATTAAGGATGAACCCCAATATTGATATTTTACCACATTTTGTCATGCTGTAACTACGAACTCTGACCCAACAATCTAAAATTTATAAAATATATTTATATATTTTATATGATATAATGCTCATCTTCATCTTCCAAATAAAGTTCTGATCCTTTCGACAATATCACACAGTTATCAGAACAAAATGACTGTATAAAATAAAATATATCACCACACCGTACACAGCTTATGGCACAACTGTAATTAACTGTCAAAACTGTGTAGTACTTTTATATGTCGTATTCTTTTACATTTACTATACTGCAAATTGCAATCTGACTCTATTCAACATGACTGTACATATTGCTGCAACATTTCTTCACTGTAACAAACATAAATATAGCAACTGTTGATAATAGAAACATGCCTCTCTCACCATTAAAACGCACAGCTCTCACTGCGCCTTGCTTGCAATCGAAGCTTCCAACTAGTCCCTTCGTTGTCCCGTTGGCAGACATCGGTGCAATTATGCGTCCAACATTCGGAGCTCAGCTACCTATGACAACAAAATAAACTTGATTCATTTGCTCTGCTTTCACATAAGAAATAAACTTCAGCTATTCACACGCTATAAAGACAATAATTATCAATGAAACATAATCAACTTACACAAACCGGAAAACAGAAATACATGTCTAAAAAGGTGACGCTAGATATGAAATCTAAAATAAACTTGAACCTGAACTAAAAAAACACTCGATGTTGTTAAATCCGAATCGTCAGATATCTCCTACAACAACGAGTAGCTTATTAAGCGCATCGATAATGGAGAGAAATGTTACCAAAAATTGTAAGAAAACGAAGCGAAGAACGATCTTTATAGTTACAGTAACAGAACATGGAGTGTGGGGACTGGATAGGCTGGTATGAACATTTGATTGAGCAAAGCGCACTGCGGTCTGGCTAAAAACAAATAATGCGATAAATACAACACAACATTCATTTATGGCGTGCGAGGAACGAGGAATTGATTCGATTTCGATCCAATCCAAACCAAAAGGGAAATCGAAATTACACCACGTGACCAAGATCATTTTCATTTTCCGGAAAGATCGCCACGCCCACCTGGCCCAGCAGCCAATGAGATGAAAGTGAAGCGAAAGCGAGTGTTGTTGATGACGTTTTTTCTGTAAAGTTCCATTGTCATTTGACTAGTTTCAGTTTTTAAAAGCTGGATTTTCTTGACCGCGACTTGCCGTCACCGTGACAGGTAGACTGAAATCGTCACAGTTTGTGTGTTTTGTTTCATCTAGACAATATTCGAACGCTTTAATCGTTCAAGTTGACCTACAATGGGCGATTTGCGCTTCCATCTTGTTGTACTTCAGCCCTACGACGTGACCAACCCTATTCTACATTACTTCTGCTGATTTTCTTTCGCCACTGTTACGATATGATTACGGTTTTTGCCCAGGATGGTGGTAAAATGTGTATCTGTTACATTTTATGCCACTGGTTTCAGTTGCTGACGTAAAACGATACTTTTCAATATAAGTTCATTGTGCTTTATTATTATTTTATTTTATTGTATTGTGCTCCAATTTGGAGCCCGCATTATCGGAAGGATATTGAGTTAGTCGAGGGAGTTCAACGTCGTGCAACTAAATTGATTGACGACGTAAGAAATTTGCATTACGAAGAACGTAATAAAAAATTAAATTTAATGACATTAGAAAAAAGAAGGCATAGGAGTGATTTAATAGAAACATTTAAAATTATTAATGGTTGTTATAATTTGCAATCATTTTTATTTTTCACATATGATGAAGGTCAAAGAAGAGGTCATTCAAAGAAACTATATAAAAATGCAGTAGGTTAGATTTGAGAAAGTATGTATTTAGCAACAGAGTAATTGATCACTGGAATGCACTGTCTGACGTGTGTGTAACCAGTAATGCACTAAGTTAATTTAAAAATTGTTTGAAACGGGAACTGCAACCGGAAACACATAGTTAAATTTAGTTATTAGGATAGTAAGCGTTATATGGCTTCTGCCTTGTGCTTACTTAGGCCACCAGTAATTCTGGTGGCTTCGGTGAATCGGTGAAAAACTTTCGTTCCCACGCACTTTCACTCCCAGGAACGCTTCCAGGTACTTTCTTTCCCACATCAACGTAACGTGGTTTCGCTGCCCAACACAAATTATGATTATTTAATTGTCAAACTAATGGTATTAAGGCGTTATAGCTTGTTCATATCTTTGTACAGCTTCACTGTAGTAAAAGATGGCAGAATCTAGCAAATTATTTTATTAATTAATTTATCTTAAATTTATTAAGTTCTCCAAATTTTTTCTCAAATTATATTTGTTTATAAATTTTCCCTTAAATTATATTATTCATCAAGTTCTGACCATTATTTTAAATTCTAGTCTCTTCCCTAAACCATAAACCCATCTTTTGGAAAACCTTGAATTATAGGCTAGATGTAGCATGTTCCCTAGCGATAGTTGGGCTTTCTTGTTTTGGACGTTGAGCATTTACACCGCATGCTGGCATCCTTTGATTTCATCTGCTTCTATTAAGTGTGTAGGCCTATGTTAACTCTGAGTGAGGAGCGAAAGTTCCACCTCATTTTTGCTCGGGGGAGGGAAAGTTCCAGGGAACGAAAGTTCTTGGGATCGAGCGTTCCAGGGAACGAAAGTACCAGGGAGCGAAAGTTCCGTGTATGGAACTTTCATTCCCGGGAGCGAAAGTATGTGGGAACGAAACTTCCTGTTACCTATAACGACAGCATTCAGGTGCATAGCTAATTTTGATGCATTCAAGTACCGGTATAGTTTTTCAAAGTTGGTATCTATACGTTAATATTTTCGACTTGTTCTGTCACACATTGGTCACCGACTCAAGGAGGGTCAGTATTCAGTTTGAAATAAATTTTGGGTGTGTTAAAGACTGCCAAGGCAGATAAAAATGGACCACAATATACTGAGGTCTGATTTCTCGCAGTTGCTGTCTCTACATTGCTGTGCATTATTTTTTATGAGTGGCTGTCGTAGGTTAGTTTGTGATGTGTGTTTTAATTCCAGGATGGAAGAGTCGAGTTTCGATCGAAGGGACCGTGTCCTGCTGAGACCTTGGCTGGAGAACATGCTTGAGCTGGGCAGCATTCCGGGCCTGGAGTGGTTCGACAAAGAACAGATGATGTTCAAAGTGCCGTGGAAACATCGTAGCAAGAAAGACTGGTCGTTGCGTCACAGCAGTGTTTTCTTGGTATGGAATTTCACAGTTATTTACCATACCATTTGTTATTTCGAAACATAAATTTACTTTTTATTGCATAATATGGAGTTTCTCAGGCTGCAAGGTCTATTGGCTGGTGCTGATCTCCATTCACTTAGTCTGCAGTTAGACGTCACATTACACTGTGATTTTTTTGGATATGTCACCACACGTGATTTCCAGAAACAGTAGAAAACATTAACATGGCATATCAACGTTGTAATTTTATATTTCATACTGCAGTTTGGGAGTTATTTTAAATTTTTTCTCTTAGTAAATCATTGTGTTTATTATCGTAGTTATGTGATGCATCTTCTACCGTTCAAGTTGCTATAGACAACTATTGTGATTGTGATTTGGTTTTCAGAGGTCAGATGTCAAGGCAAAGAGCTCTTATCTCGAAGTCATTGTTATGTGTGCTCGTCCGTCTAGAAATGGGATTGTAATGCAGGCCATGGGAGGTAGCGAGAAGGAAAAGTTTTAGCGGTCATAAGGTCGAACGTCAAGACTCAGGGCGAAAAATCTATCCCATTAACTTTGTTTTTGATTCGCCTAAGTGTGAGCTCAAAACACTGAATGCTGGAGTGAAGGAGGTGAGAAGGAGAACCTTTGGAGGTCAAAAGGTTAAATGTTTGGGACTCAGGGATTAAGATGTGTTTTAGTAACTTTGTTGTTGACATGTCAAGGAGTGGGCTCGTAACACTGGACGTTGGAGTGACGGAGACCCTGCTCCGTATTTTGCCCAGCTGAAAACTCGTCTGCGTTGCGCATTCAACAAAGCACCAGACATCGACGAGGTAAAGGAACTACATGCTCGGAACTGCGAAGAACCATACAAGGTCTACCGCTTCACCACACGGAAAGGTATACGCTGTGTACTGTGTTTTTCGTCAGTGGGGTTAGTAAAATTTTTGGCCCAGTACCAGTTCATAATTGTGTACAAAAATTGGTAGCCTACTATGACTTTTAAGTTTGTTTCTGTCTAGTTTTCAGTGTTGTAATTTCCAATTGCCATAGTTTGTAGTTTGTTTTTATTTCTGCTGGAACAGTTTTATATGAGCAGTTCTATCATCAACTTGAGTAAATGCAGATAGGTGTAGTTTGTTCAGTGAAAAATAGGGGGGAAGTAAAAATAAGGGGGGAAGTTTTGTTAAGGGTGTAATTTTCCCTGTGAAAAAATAGGGCGGAAGTAAAAATGGGGGGACGTTTTGATCTACGACCTTATCAAAACTTTTCCCTTATTTTTCACTGGGCGCAAGCTGCACCCACCAGGTATCCAGGTATAGGGATAGAAGCCACTGACTCGATGTATGGTAACATCTCTAATATCTCTGCCAGCCTGCTGCCTGTTTATCCATCTTCTGTCGGTGCTGTAGATGGTTCTAAGGTGAGCAGTCGTCGTGCTGCGACAACTTGGTCCATCTCTCGCCACTTGTCGTCTTGGCGTCGGCGCCATGGCAACCTTTCGGCTGCTGCTGCTGATTTCGATGATGAGTTTGACATGGACGATGACGATGGATTAAGCTGTGTCTCTCTACCAGCCGATGTCAAACCTCCCAACTTTTTTCTGGCTACGGTCAGTAGGGAGAGCTAAGTAGTTATACAAACTTTTCAAATGTACTGTAGGTAAGCATGTAAGTCACTTTTCTTGTCTTGGTAGCTCGTGAAATCACCACTAGATTGCAGTGCGCACTGCAATAAAGTATATGATATGCGGGTTACTATGAATCTGGATTGCTATTAAAGTTTATTATTTCTTCCTTGGCAATGCCAAACCTCTTTTTAATATTTTCATCAAAATCCGGTTGTGATTTTCTGACCTCTTTTGAATACAGATAGACTGCCTTGGAAATATGATGGCCAAACGTGCCAGACCTTAATGGATGTAGTAAAGAATTCTGTGCTGATTTCCATTTTCGGATCGTGGTTTGGACAACTACTAACAAAGCTGGCCATACTCATGGCAATTAGCTGACAACTTTTCAGTAATTTCAGGGAGGTACTCGCAGTGTGGAAGCAATAAAGATGCTCGTTCAGCATAGAAGCCCAGCTGTTGCAAGGATAGTCGACCGTACTGGTTGTCAGTGACCTTCAAGCTCTTCCAAGGTCGATAATTTTCATTTCATCCGAAAGAGCGTATGCCACTTCCTATTAGTGATTAATAGTAACCTTGGCCATATCTTTCACTGTTTCCGAGATATAGCCAGTTTTCCATTGAATTTCTTACCCCCATCCATTCAACCCCGAATTTTAAGTTGCTCCCCTTGCAGTAGATTGCTGAAATTTTGCATGCCTAAGTTTAACACACATGGCTAATTATTCGGGTACAAAGTTTTTTCTTATGACCTACCACTTAGCCACGATACATTTGTGACAGATGGATAGACAGGCGGACGAAACTATGCTAGTAGCTCGATTGTTACGGTACTTATGTGCGGTCGGCTGAAAATGTTCTTAGTCATGTTTCTGCATCACTGCAGCTCAGTTTTGGCTGGTACTGTGATGATGCTGTTTGTGTGTATGAACAGAACTTGAATTCAATCGGTCTCGGTTCTTCAGCCGTTGTGTCGTGTGACGCCAACTCTGTTGATACGAAGTCAGGTCAGTCACCATCCATTCATCAGGTGTCTCTGTGATATATCATACACTTCAGCTTTTACACAATTATTTTTGCTCAGCCTTTACAATAAGTAGATTGACGATGTTGATGATATGTATCAGGGCTGCAGAAATTAGTGATTCAATAGTCACTCGAATGATCGTTACAAATTTGACAATTAGTACATATCTTGTTCTTAATTTTTCGCTCTCAAAGGTGTGTAACTGAGAATGCATTAAAGTAGATACTACGAGGGGCGTTCAATAAGTTCCAGGACTGTTCTTCTCAGTAAGCACACAGTGACAGCTGAAAACCAAAACCATTATGAAGTTGTACTGCCACTATTGTGCATCACTTACCGTGGTCTTATTTATGATGTCACGTTGTGACGTTGTTATTATTAAGATATAAATAATGGACGCTGATGTTTGTTTAGAGAATTAGATTAAAGAATAATCATAACATTTTCTAGTCGCAGAAGGTGTAGAAAGTGCTGGAATTTATTGTAGATCGTTCGTTGTAATTAGCAGTGACACTTTATCATGTTTGAAATTATTTGAATAGTTTGCCCACTTTTGCAGTGATCATAAGTCAGTTAGTGATGATGTCAGTGTTGGAGCACTGCATATGGCAAAAACGGTCAGCTGCAGACAAAGCATTTTTTGGTTTACTTAAAGAGTTGTTTTTGCAGACTTTTTGCTTGAATGACATACTGTAAATGTACAATATTACCAGGCATTATTGTCTGATTGATTAAAACCAGCGATTCGCAGCAATTGACTAGGTTTGCTGCAGAAAAGTGTTATTCTTTAAAATAACAGTGCCCCACCGTGCTGTTGGCCCAATTAAACAGTTCAAAAAAGGAAGAGATAAGCTGGGAACTGCTACAGCATTCGCCGTACAGTCCAGATTTAGCAGCAAAATTGTTCAAATCCCGCGGCTCAATGCGGCCTTTCATTTGTCAGCAAAATAAGCTCTATCCTGTTCATAAACTTTAGTTTTTGAAGGGCCAGCTGGCATAGTGACATTGTGCTGAGTTGTGCTAAGAAAGAAAATTACCTATTTTTTTAAAGCGCAATCTGTTAGGTTGTGCTGTGTTTATTTATGATTGTGCAATAGCTATTAGTAGGGTTCACAGCTTTTAGCAGTTCGGTTTGATTTTTTCTGTGATGAAAATGTGCCATCAAGTCAAAAATGGTACTAATTGCCGGTGAATTTTTAACTTCTGCAAAATTCCCCGGAAATATCAAAGTTCCGCACCAAAGGAAAAATTCTGTGGCTCGACTTGAAATTCCGCGACTTGCGGAAAACTGTGGGCCCTATTCATGACTTACAGTGAATTGGTAGATTGTGATCGATTAACATTGCTGTATGCTATCGGTATTGATAGATTGTCCACCACTGACAGAGATGGTTCCATCCAGCAGCAGCAGTGGTCCGGCTGCTGGTGTGATTCCTCTGTCAGTTGAGATGCTGACAGACTCCGATGACGAGGATCATAGCGATCGGAAACCTCCACGCCACCTCGCGACATCGTCGCAGACCACCCAGCAGTCGGCCGGGCTGAGCCATGTGGGTGGTCTGACAGCAGTGGGTAGTTCGAGCAATGCAGGGGATGGCAGGTCGAAGCTGCTGCTGCTCAAGATGGCCACGGAGTTTGTTGAGAGAGCCGATGCTGCTGCCTCTCAGAAGTCGATAAGTCACGGTACGTCCATCTTTAAATTATAAACCACAGTTTGAATCATATAAAGTGGGAGACCATTTTTAGGCCGCCTATACATAGTAGCGTTCCTGCAGCCTTATGTTTTTACTTTTTTTGTACTTTATTTGTTTATATTTTTTATTAAACGCTTCTACTTCGAAACTGGACAGCGAGCCTAAACCACAATTGGAGTGAACAAAGCTCTGTATCTGAAAGGATTTGAGGCAAAATTTCAACGAGATCCATGAAGGGTTTTTAAAGGGAGGGGTATTTTGCCACATCTATAATGATAAATTGGTAGGCGGTCATGTTAAAAAGTTTATAACTTTGTAGTTTTTCAGAAGAATCACATTTTACTAGGCTGTTAGATGTACAAGGTTTTAGTAAATGAAGGTGTAAAATTTTAAGTTAAAACTCCAAACGGTCGCTGAGAAAACAGTGAAAAACTTTAGGGGGCTACTTTTTTGCCGTACCCTGTATAATTGATGGCTTGACGTATGCATCTGTAGACTAAGAAAATCAGACTTATGCTGCCAGGCGGTTTCACTTAAGGGTTCTACTCCAAATTTTTAGTTCTTATGGCTTTACCAATTGTGGGCCAATATCAGAAGTTCAAAAAACCATGCAGCCTGAAACCATATTTGCTCTCAAATCTTGCTTTTCTGTTATTATTTGTATTTTATTATATTATTTTAAATATTACAGTGTTATTTTTTAAAACTGAGTGAATATGTGTGTAAATTTAACTTGCATTTGTTTCAACACTTACAAAAATTGTGATTTATTAAGTGATTGATTTCAGCGTCGGAAAATGTGAGTCGGGAGACATTGTCCGCTGACGTCTGCTCTGTGACTGATGCTGTTGATCTGTCTGTGCGTGATAAAAACACGGGTAATAATAACACTAATGTTATATTGCACTGTTCAGTATTCACTACGCAGATGACAAACACTGCTTTGAAATTTTTAAAACTCGAGTTTTTATCCTGAGACCACATTAAGTCTTCTTGTTCATGTTCTTGGCCTCGGTGCTTGAAGTTCTTTGTTTCAGAGCAGTGAAGTTTGCATCTCAGAATTAAACGGCACAATCTTTTAACTGTTTTTTGTTACTATCGTAGAAAACTAAATCTACTTGCGATGCGTCGTCTTGAAACTTGAGTTTTCTGTTTATTAATAGTTAATTTCAAATCAGTAGTAGAATAGTATGCTTGTTATTGATCACTTTTGGAGAATATTGAATCTTCTTTGTACTTATGACGTTATGATACGTGTACACCACGTCCCAAAATTAGCGACACTCCTAGCTTCAGTCACACTTAACTCAGTTTGTCGTTGATTGATTTTAACAAAATATTGTACACTGCACTATCTTAGCATTACTTATTGTCACACTTATTGTGGCATTCGCACCTTACTCTGTGTATTCAGTGTAATGTCATTATGACATCAGAGACATCAGAGTTTGTTTACATTAGGGTTGCATTGTTCAATACGTTGTTATTGACAGGTTGATGAAGCTGCGGCGTACTCGCCTAAGACTAAAAGACTGTTTGTCTATGTGTTTGTTAGAAGCGGTCAATCTGTCATCAACAAATCGCTGTCCAGTAACCCGAGTCCTGCCTCCGTCACGCCCCCCACAGCGCCACACAACTTCACAAAGCCCCCACTTGTCACAGTCCTCGCTAACCCCCCAGTTGTCACACCAGCCAACCTCCAGAGCCCCTCCTCTGTTAGTCATTTCACAGACTCCCGTTCTGCCTTCGTTGGCCGAGCAGCCGGTGCTGAAAGCAGCACCCATAATCCCGCAGTCTGTGGTCCCCCTCTCGGCAGGCGTGTCTGCTCCCAATTTGTCACCATCTGTCATGAAGTTGGACCTTACGGGGCAGAAAGTTGGTAGTGATAGCGCCATGATCCCCCAGTCATCGGCACCAGGAAAGAATACATTACTCGTGGAGGATATGGGCCGAGGAAAGATTGTATTACCAACTCTATCTTTCATCACAGCCAGTGTGTCCGAGGGCACCACATCTGCACAAGAGACAGGTGGTCAGCCATCATTCGTTGTACCTGATGACTTATCAGTCAAATCCAAGTGAGTGCATTTACACTTACTTCATACATATTTATATTATTTAATATATTATATTTATAACATCTGCCAATGATGTAACTTTTTTTTTGTAGCAGTTTTAAGACTTTGAATTTCTTTCTGTAATTCTAGAGCATGGTTTCTCTAGTTCACTGACTGCGTAAAGTGCCTTTGCAGACTTGTAGTAGCTATTGCTACCAACGATGCTTTGAAATAGATGAATTGCTTGACTTTACATTACAGCTTGGTAGTCTGACGGTAACGTGTCTGACTTGTAATCCTGAAGTAACTCAGAGGCACAGGTTCGACTCCGCACCAGGACACTGCCGGGTAACGACCTTAGGCAAGTTTTTCACACACACATGTGCCTCTGTCACCAAGCAGTATAATTTGGTACCGGCTTCACCGCTGGGACATAAACAGGCACACCGCGCGATACACTGGCCCCATATCCGTGGTCTAGCAGGGTAAAAACTGGTGTCTGGCTGAGGGCCTTAGGAAACGGAGATCAGTGCTTCCATATGGACTGTAAGGCTTGGGAAGGACTTTACGTTTTTTACATTACAGCAGCTGTGTCTGCCTGTGAGTAAAATATCTCGATAAGTTATACATGAGTTAGGCTACTGGCGTCATTGCCTCCACTGCAGATGTTTGTTTTTGATTTGTCTATTTCCGTATGGGTGGAAGATAATACAGAATGTCAACAGATTTTGTGGTGAATTTTTTTTGGAGAGGCTGGACAGGCCCCGAGAATAGGTGGTTAGATTTTTTGATTGTGATTTAGTTTTTTTTGGATCATGTGGAAATCTTTTTCACTGGGAGATAGGGTGACAGTCTGTTGTGTTTTCTAGGTGTCTGAAAGATGGAGAAGAAATCCTGGATGAGATATTCAAACCAGATGAGAGCAGCAGACATCCGACGCCATCAGTCGACGATTCACTGCGAAACAAACTGTCGCTCATCGAGGATGACTCATCCATGGATATGGAGCTGGTCTCCATGGCAATCGGGAATAAACAGACACCAGATGCTGCGATAGATACGGAAGTGGAACGGACGTTCACCGGTGATGATCTGCCGACGAATCCGGATGATTTGTCGGTCGAAATGACGAAGCAGGAAACATTATCTCCCGAAGTGGTTTCAACGGAATTAACGCCGAAGCCTGTAAAGATGGATTCTACTGATGATGATGATGATGAATGTGTGATTACGGAGGAGATGGCGGCTAATGATGCTGGTGAGTTGATGTACATCGTGGGCTATGGCAAAATGTGCCACTTCACTTTTGTCCATATCTTCGCCAGTTATTGACTGATTTTCAAAAATCTTTCACTGGCACACTCCGCAGACAATTTGCAATGATGTGATTATTCTAGATCCCACCACGTGGTAAATGTGTTTCTACACTACCTTGTGAAATATAAACGTAAGCAAAAACTAACGATAATAACAGAAATTTAGGTGAATGAACAAAACGCTGCAGACCAACATTGCGATGAATGATTCATATGACACTAGACTGTGTTAGACCCACACAGTCTAGTGTCATACAGACCATTCACTGCAATGTTGGTCTGAAGTGTTTTTTTTTTTCAATTTTACTAGAATGTTTGTCTGTTATTATCGTTATGTATGCATATTTTATTGATATTTCACAAGGTAGTGTAGAGACGTATTCACAGTGTGGTAGGATCTATAATAATCACGTTATCGCAAATTGTCTGCAGAGTGTGCCAGTGAAAGAATTTTGAAAATCGGTCAGTAATTGGTGGAGATATGGACACAAGTAAAGTGGCACGTTTTTTTGGCCCACCCTGTATAAGGTCAGATTTATTTTTTAAAGGTGTCTTCAGAGCGACAGAAATGGAATGAACCGAAATGAAACCGGGTTCAAAAATGTTCTGTACAACTTTTTGAAAGATTTAGCATATGAACCTTAAGATGTAGACTCCACAGCTGTCTTGTTGATCGTGGCAGCATTTATTTTGCTGAAGGATTGAAGTGCATGTCTGTTTGAGTGTAGGTTTGTTTTTTTCTGATTACATTGTGTTATTGATTAAAAGCTGCACATTACCACGGTTGCGTCTACATGTGCTCAGAAAGAAAAACACCCACTCTGATTTTCTTGTATATCGTATTGAAAAATGTTCAGATTTATATGAAATTTTCAGGGAATCTTTATGATGACTTGATTTAAATATTTGTTGCTACTGATAGCTCAGTCGTGACAACGGGTTTGTGCGTTTCTACTTGTATTTATTGTCTTCGTGAATAATCGTTTCTGTGTGGTATGATAGGAGTGGTAAAGTCACCAGTGGTGATGTAATTCCAAGTTCATACTTGGCTGTTACCTTTGTGGTCATGTTTCTTATAATCATGTATGCCATGTGTGATGAGCAGTAAAGTCTCCGGTGGTGAAAGAGCCACGGTTCGATCAGCTGAAAGCGCAGGAGATAATGCTGGTGCAACGCGCCCGTCAGCTGTTAGACAAAGAAGAGGCGTTGATGTCACTCGAGCGTCAACTGATCGCCAAACAGGAGGCTCTCATACATCGTGAGCGATGCCTTCGCTCTGAGCAACTAGCTACCACCACCAGTACCGTAACTACCCCTACAATCACCACAGAGATGCCGCCGCTGATCCAGATCCACCCAGGGTCGCTGCCCCCCGGGACGATCGTGGGGTTTCCCACCGCCGGACAGCCGCTGGCGCCCAGGATTGTGGGATCGCAGCGTCGGCCGCGGGTGACGCTGATGTACCAGCCTGACCGGCAGCTGCAGCTGCAGCAGATGCATGCTGGAAGACTGCTGAGGCACGCTAGGCTGGTACCCACAACCACGATACAGCAGGCACCGATACTGGTAATTTACTTTTTTACTTATTGTATTGAGGCAGATTATGTCACCTAGGTCTAGAGAATACATTCTGGAATTAGCTGATAAGGTGCTGGCTAGAATTCTATGCACTACACCTACTTTTTTGCTGTAAATTTTTTAACTTGTTTCTTTTTTCTACAGTGATGAGGTGTCCAGACCATGTTTTTGATCTCAAGAATGAAAGTAGTGGACCTACTGACCTTGGGCTTGATCTGTTTTTTGGTCTAGGTTTCAGTCTAAATGTTTGCATTTTTGGTCTCAGACGGAAGTCTGCCAGTCCATAGTTTGATACATCTTGTTTCAGTTTTAAATTCTTAAGTTTGCTGGCTAAACTGGTGTTGCCAGTACTGCATGCATTCTGACAGTGACACGGGGTATATTCCTGTGCAAAGCACAGAGCTTGTTCACTGACTGCGCCGTGTTCACTGTCGTTGTTAGTGTAAGTTTAGTTTCAGTTTAAGGTTTGATGTTTTCTTCTAAATTGCATCATTAGCCTATGCCAATCGGCTGCAACTTTTGAGATTGTAAAGTGCTTCTAGTCACGAGGCCGACTCGCGTAGAAAGTGCTGTAGCAATTACCGGACTTTTTTGGTGCTGCGTAAGTTATTTTCTTACCATACTTACTTATTCGTGTATGTTTTTTGTGCTGTGTAATTCAGCAGCCGTCGAATCAACAGCCCGTGCTGCCAGTCCTAACACTGGGCAGTAGTCTACGCCAACAACACCCGACGATGATGCCCACTTTCCAAATCACCACTGCTACAACAGCCATTACTACCACACCCTCGCAACAGACCACTGCTACACCCTCGGATACTACTACTACAGCTGCCGAGACGCCATCTGGTGAGTCGGCCAGCAGTCGCGTCCTCCCACCCGTTAATGTCAGCGTCTCGGTAACGATGTCAAAAGACCAGCTGCGTCGGCGCACAGAGCAGGTCTACTGGCCAGCGGTCCACAAGGGTGCGGTGCCACCTCATATTGAGGAGAGCATGGCCCCCACTAATACTACGGGTCACAAGGATACAACTCGTGCATACGCCGTGACCTCGAGTGAGGGTGTTACAAGAATAAGTGATAATGAAGTCGGAAGTTGTGGTAATGTTGCGGAGAACACAGTGTCATCGCAGGTGTCATCGAATGTCTGCGACGACAGTGTGGACAGTGTGATAGTAACTGACTGACACTTGACCATCTGTCTCAGGCTGGATTCACACTGGTGCAAATGTCTGCACATGTTTCCAGAGTGTTTTCGGACAGGTTTATGTGTGTTCTGGACTTGTTAGCTGAAGCTGCAGAAGCCAGAGAGATGCAGAATTCTTTAGTTTAGTCAAGCCAGAAAAGTCTAAAATGTTTGAGAAATTTGAGCAACACCCCGCTCTAATGTGTTCCTGCTTACAAGAATGCAAATGTCCACGGCACTCAATAGCCCTAGTTGTAATTATTTAATTATTTACTTAGTAATTATTTAATTCAGTAAGTATTTACTTAGATATCTAAATTGCATGCGAAGTTGTACGTGAAAGAGAAAAAAATGACAAAAATTAATAATATGTTGAAAATTATAAAGTACTATTCTGTTTCTAAATCGGTGTAAAAATGCTTAAATTTTGCATTTACATAACATTAGCTCTAGTGCCTAATATTATCGTATTGGCGTTGTTTCGTAGGAAGGTGTAAGAGTTAATCACACAAGTGGGAATGCTTATTTGTGCCGTTGTGAATCCAGCCTAAGGCTATAGCCATATTGCAGACTCTGTGTAAATGATGTGAAATACGAGATGGAAATTTCCCAAAATGTTTTCCGACTGAATTTTTATTGACAATTTTGCTGTATCGAAAGTTTTGCAAGTTTTGTTAAGCTCAGAAAATGTTTACTTTTTTTAAAAACATACCTTTACAACTGTACAACTTTACAGCGATTTCAAACTTTTGTTGACATTTTCGGAAGTGCCATTTTCAGAAATTTCGTGAAATGTTCGAAATGAAGTTCTACATGTCCACCTCTGTGTAGTGTAGCTGCATTTTACTTTATGCCAGATTTTGATGGGATTAGTCAGTGTGGCCAAAAACCTGGAATAGTTGGGGAATTCTCCGAACCTGGAAACTCTGGGGATCGTTGGGGAATTCTGTGCAAACTCATGGAAAATTTGTAACAAATTAGTGTCACCAAATGCGGTTTCCACACAGTGCACAAGTGATTTGCCCCGTACACAGCAGGGGGAGCTTACAGTTGTCCCCCAGATTACCATTGCTACCATTGCCGTAATTTTTGTCATGATAACCTATGGAAAAGTAAGTTTAAGGCTCGGGAAAACATGGGGAATTTTTTTCCAACTTTGTGGCCTCCCTGTTAATATATGTGCCACGACTAAGTTATTTATTATTTGTTCTAAGCAACAGCAAAAGCTATATATAGCATTTGTATTGTTACGTACTAGTGGCATTTGATGTATTATATGCATAATATAATAATATATTATTATATTATGTTACTGATGATAATGGATGTGGTTATGCAGTGTAGAACTGATGTGACTCTACAGTATGGGCCAAAAAAGCGTGGCACTTTACTTTTGTCCATATCTTTGCCAATTATTGACTGATTTTTAAAATTTTTTCACTGCCGCACTCTGCTGACATTTTGCAATAATGTGATTATTATATATCCTACCACACCATAAATGTGTCTCTACACTACCTTGTGAAATATCAATGAAATATGAATACATAACGATAATAACAAACACACATTTTGGTAAAATTGAAAAAAAACATTTCAGACCAACATTGCAGTGAATGGTCTGCATGACACTAGACTGTTTGGTGTAACACAGTCTAGTGTCATATGAATCATTCATCGCAATGTTGGTCTGAAGCGTTTTTTTTCATTTACCTAAATTTTTGTTATTATCATTAGTTTTTGCTTATATTTATATTTCACAAGGTAGTGTAGAAACGCATTTATCGTGTGGTGGGATATATAATAATCACATTATTGCAAATTGTCTGCAGAGGGTGCCAGTGAAAGAGTTACGAAAATCAGTCAATGATTGGCGAAGATATGGACAAAAGTAAAGTGCCACGTTTTTTATGGCTCACGGTGTAGGCATGTGCAGACCAGGCCCGTCAAGAGCCACAGCAGGGCACGGTGAAACACTCGCGGGGCCTCCAAACATTTCCACAGGGCCCCTCTGGGGAGAAAATTTTTGAATTTTTCTTTTTAATATGGTGCATTCTGGTGTACTTTTTATTTTTGAGCGTTGATGAAGCCCCAAAACATCGCAGGGCCCAGCTTACCCTCCCCCCTCTCCACCCTTTTGATGGGCCTGATGCAGACTGCAAAGGTTTTTGGGTTCAAACCCCATTAATAGTGGCGGGGGGGGCAATTTCCCATCGCCTAAATTTCGGCTTTCTAAAGTATTCTTGTTCCAGAATTTTGTACCAAAATCAGCAACTTGGATATGTGTTTATTTTTCTTACAACTGTGTTGTTTTGCATAAGATGAACTTATGGAATTTTGTGAACAGGCTTCCAGCACTTTACGGTGTCTCAAAATTAGCAGCCCCCCTGCTTCAAACATGCCTAATTCAGTCTGTAGTTCATGGACTTCAACGACATATGCATATCATACACTGCACTATCTTAACATTATGACGTCAGAGTTTGTTTACATTAAGATACGTTCAATGCATTGTTATTGACAAAGGAATCAAGCTGTAGTGTGCCCGTCTTAGACTAAGAGCTTGCTTCGATGACAAAAATGGCCACTTTAAGCTCAAACTTTGAATGTTAATTCAGAATGATTGTCTCTGTGATTGTTTCAAATTTTGTAAAAAATCTCTCTGGTATTAACGATTTTACACTAATTATCTGTAGGGGGGGCCGCTAATTTTTTGGGAGACTGTGTATACAAAGTCATGCAATTACGCATCTTTCTGCTTTTACTGCAGTGTTGGAAAATAACGTTTTTTGTGCATTTTATAGCATAAAATATGTAGTTTTTTTTCACCTAATGCAATCTCCTGGGGAAAGGGGGGTCTCTCAAGCTCCCAACAGCAGAATACTGCACACCCTATACAATCGAGATGAAACGTTTCGTAACTGGACATTGTGCAGTAGATGTCGCTAAACCAGTTTTTTTTTGTTTCTTTATGTATGTGTTTGATTATTTTGTATTTCTGTTTGATTATTGTGATTATTGCTAACAGTTTATTAACGCCATTTACGGAGATGCGTTTGCATATGTGCCCATCCAATTAACACATGGACATTAAAGAAATTAATCATGCGGTCAAACTCACTTGTGAAATCTGTCGGTTCAGATTGAATGCTATACCTTGCATATGTACATGTAGTTATGTTGCTTTAAACTTGATAAATATGTGGATATACATGGAATTTGCGTTACCAAAGGTATCACTTATTTCTCATTTCTGTGTCATCCCACTTGGCGTAACGGTATCGCGTTTCATGCGATCAACAAAGTTACTCTATGCCGAGCCGGGTTAGTACTGCAATGGGTTACTGCCTGCGGGCAGATAAACTCTCTTGGTACGTAACAGCCGCCTAGGTCAACTTAGCCTTCCATTCCTCTGGGTAGGTAAATAGAGTACCAGCCTATCTGGCTGGGGTTGCGGCGGGGCACGTTGACCTGTGTCGGGTGGCAGGTAACACTGTGTGATCCCATATGGCAGGTGACGCTCTGTAGCTCTGAGATGAGTTTCCCATTAAGAGCTATATCACCACCTTTAACAGATGGCTCAGTAGACCAGCAGCAGTAGCACAGAAACCGGGACTTCAGGCAGTTCAATGAATTGGGGCCCCCAGGCTTCAGATGGGTGACACAGAAGTGAGAAGAAAATAGTAGGTCAGAGGTCATCCAAAAACACAAAAGCACCCAAATCAACTCCTGTTGGTTGAGGATTTGTCCCGGACCCCATCGGGGAGCCTGCAGTGTCCCCCAGCTCCCCAGGTGGTGGAATCTTTGCCGCAATCCCTTCCCATAATCCACCCCCACTTGCAGTTTTTTGGACTTCCGAGGTTCAACCTCTCATGCCCCACAGTTGATGGCCCATAGCTTACTGTCGAACCAGGTCACCTCAGACTAGCGATTGCAATCCCGAGATTGAATTCTCAATCTCATTTCGGGAATAGGCTTATCGATTGGTCGTTATTTTGTTATCTACAATGGACTTATTTCATGCATAAGATGTGGAAGACTAGGACAGGAGGTATGTCAGAACGGTGTAAGGACTGACTGCGACTGTCAAAATACAAATTACAGAGCGCATCAAGGAGTATTACTTTAGCGCAAATGAGATATTTTATTCATTAGACTTCTAGAATTGTTATTTTTAGCATTTAACGGTCGAAAAAGTGCGATTTAAGCAAATTTTTGTAATCCCGGGATTGAGGCGTCGCCAACGTGCGGGATCCCGGGATTGCAATCCTACCTCAGACCACTACTAAGCCACTACTGAACAGCAGGACAGGACTGTGTGTCAGAATTCAACTCCTGAAACTGAACTGCATCTGCTGCTGCATTCAGCTGGTGACATTCTCTGTTTATTGGCAGTTGTATTTTGTGTATGTTTTTGATATTTATTAATGATTACCCTCGTGTCTTTGTCCACTTGGCAGATACGGTGGTTTGCTTGGGCGCTTTCTATGTATGATATATTATATAATGACTTATTGCTTCTTAGCTATAGCTTCGTAGTAAGCTAACTAGCATTGTTCGTTTGGGTTTTTCTCTTGTGTGGCTTAATAACATGATACGAATGTATATAACGCTGCTTTGCACTTTTTTCTCTGAGATGATGGAATCAAAAACCGGTTTTTAAGGCTAAATCCGGTAGGTTTTTTGGGTTTTGGGATTTTCTGGGTTTTTTTCCAAAGGACAGTGCTAGATGTTTTTGAATAAATACATTACACTGCTTAAATCAGGGCTGCTGTCCTTGAGCCTTGGGGCACGTACAGAGTGACGTAACTGAACTGGATTGAAAAGGCACGGTTTAGATTTTGATGAACTGACCAATGGGCAAGCAGTGTGAGCCTGTTGGTCAGTTCATATAAAACTAAACCATGTCAGTTCAGTTCAGTTACGTCACTCTGTACGCACCTTTAAACATAAAACATGTCAGTAGTGGTGGCACGAGAATTTTGAGAAACTAATATTGGAGTTGAGTGGATTTTTAGGTAGGTTTTGTAGAAAGACGAAATCTGAGCACGAGACATGCGATAGCCCATGGCAGTTCCTGTTCGCAGGTAATCTTGGTTCGTCTCCATCCATTTCGTCGCAATTCACTCTTTTGAAGCCACAAACTGCCAAAAAATCACTTAAAATTAATATTTTTGAGGTTCAAAGTCATCGATGTTGACATTTCTAAGAAGCTTGTCGCCAGTGCTCGTTATGATAAGCAGCATGTCTGTGCCTATCTGCAACCATTTTCACGCTAGACAAGACAACAGTGGATAAATAAACAATTTTTAGAAGGGTACCCTTTTTGACACCCACGTGCGCAGGCCTGTTTGAATCTAGAGGGTCCGAACTTAGACTGCTGAAATCTACATTCAATGCTGAAAATTTCATATGCAGGTTGTCTTGGTTTATCTCCAGCCATTTTGCCGCAATAAACTCTTGAAATGCATGTTGCAGCCCAAAATCGCGAAAAATTCACTAAAACCCCTTATTTTGGGAGTTCAAGGTCATCGATGTTGACATTTCTAAGAAGTTCGTTGCCAGTGCTTGTTATGATAAGCAGCATGTCTGTGCCTATCTGCAACCATTTTCACGTTAGACGAGCTAATAGCGGTAGAATAACGTTTTTTTAGGAGGGGTGACCATCTTTTACCCTCTCGTTCGTGGGACCCCTTTCACTCAGTGGCATGAAATTTTGTCACGAAATACCACAGACACTAAGCTACCGTATAATGAAAACCCGAAGTCTCTATCTCTACTGGCTTTGAAACGGTACCGGGTCGTGACGGACGGACTGAGAGACAGACAGAATTACCATAGCTAATACGTGCTATAGCTAGCTAGCTAGCTCTCACACGTAAAAAGGTCTTCGGGTATATCCTGGGTGTTTGAGCCGTGCTAAGACGACAGTGAGTTCAGCAACAACACAAGGTAAACACAGACCACATCATCATATTTTGTATCTCGAGGAATGTGATTAGACAACGTGTTAAGCATACAGCAAGCGATTTGCGATAACATTCATTGTCAATATTTTTGATTGCAGAGCTCTGGCCCAGTTGGCTAGGAGGCAGTAAGGGCCACATTAGTTTATTTTTGGGATCAGTAATGCTAGAGAAATGGGCCAAACAAAGGTAAAACATGATCATCATCATAATAGCTACCAATACACCCAGAAATTGAACTATTTTACTTTGGACGACAGAAACACCATTTGCCCCGTGAAAAAATTGTTCAGCTGCTGGTTATTTACCGTTTATGTGTTTGCTTAGCAACTGCAGCAAAACAACGATCATACATACTTTCATGAGCTTGAGAGGAATTATCCGGCGAGGCAGTAATAAAAGCAGTAACAGTAGTCATAGTACGCAAGTTGTAAACATTAGGGAACTACTTATGTCCTATAATATTGCACAATGACTTTTTAGCAACTGGAGACCATGACACTACAAACAACTACACAACAGCAAGCAAGCACGTACACATGGGCACACAAGTACAGTTTAACGTCCCGCCCAACATATGGGTCATAAAGGCTGTCCCCGAAATGACCTATACCGTGTCGGGTGGGACTTTAAACCCTTCACAACTGCTCAAGTCACGTGGGCTCTCACAGACAGAGAGAGAAGCACACGGACAGACATACATACACAGATATTTGCAGGCAGACAAGAAACAGCCAAGTTAAAAGCTGACAACTCTATACGAAACTCAAAGGTGTACCCTCGATATAAGTAAATTTCGAGGACAGAGTGGAAAAAATCTCACGTCTACAGTTGACCAGAATGCCCTAACCACGAGGTACTTCAAAATGCTACTTAAATATCCACTTCGTTGCCAGTACAAAATAAAATATAGCATACAAACCTGTATGTTGTTTATTGAGAAACGTAAAAGAATGGTGAAAATAAGTTGGGAAAATTGCAGAAAGTCATTTTCAATCGTTTGAAATATCACCGACAACAGATAGGTTTTCGCGATTCTACCTGTAGAGCACATAATGTCATCGACAAGCAACCACAATATCACCCTTTGAAATTTTTCGTAATGTAAAACAATTTTCCGCAAGGGTGAGACATGGTTACAATTCTTTAAAAATTTGTGATTGTACAACAAATGAAAATGTACATTTTTCAGGAAAATATGGAGCAAAAATCAGTCGCAATACTCACGGCTACACCATTATGGGTAACTCATTAACAATCTTCAAACAGCAAAACAACATATGCTATAACAATGTCATCAACTACTATCTTAGTAGAAATACAACAGAAGAAAAGAACACACTGCAATATAAACAAATGCATAAATACGAACAGACAAAATATGTACAAAACTGGTAGAAGGGAGGAGAGAATATTGTACTATCTATATAATTCATCGAATTGTAAACTTTATCAAAAAATAATTCATTAGTTACCACTTCAACCTATGAGTCTATTCAAAGAAAACAACATGGCTGCAATGCATTGGTGTAGCCAGAAATTGGAGTCGGGAGGGGGGGTTGAGACCCAAAGGGCCAAAAATCGATGACGAAGGCTGACAGCAAGGTGGGGTTCTTGGGAGGAGGCAGCGAGCCCCCCCCCCTATCCACCAGGTAGGAGGCTGAAATGCATTTCTGGTCATGAAAAAGCCCTTAAAGGGTTAGTTTCATAGCACAAACGTGCATATTTCTTGGGTACTACGGGGTGCATGTTGCATATACAGCCCTTGCACCCCCTGTATAAGCCTGTGCTGCAACAGTGATGGTTGACAGTATTGCACAACGACAATCGTACTGATAGTATTCAAACACTAACAACATCCAATTCACAGTGAATATACTACATTTATACATTCAAAGACTAAACTGCAAGTGCTGGCGTCATGCAGAAGAAGCACGAAACAGCTGAACTAAAACCACAGAGCTTGAAACCCGGACAAGAAATTCAAAGACCGGGCGAGTGTGTAGTGTTTAACGACCCGCCCGACACAGTTTACGAGTGCCCCAAAAGTTTCCAGCCTCGACATATTAGACAGCAATATTTTCCACAATCTATACATCAGTGAAACGTACATCTTTTACTGACTCGGTGGCAATCGAGAGCCAGTGTACAACTTCCTATTAGTGATTAACAGTAACCTAGGCCCTATCTTGCACCGCTATTGAGATACAGCGACTTATTGGCTAAAAATCGCAAAATCTTCCCACCCCCTCTCATTTAGCACCTTTGTTTAGGGTAAGCCCTTTCAAATTCATGGAAAAGCTTTACGTTTCCTGAAACTAGAGTTTTCCGGGCACCCGATGGTGAAGATTTGGTGATCCTAGCTTGCACCGTTTTTGACTGATCCACCTATCTGACAGACAGAGAGACAGACAGAATTGCGATGGCCAAGACGTGCTGAGAGCAGTAGCTGCTTTCGTGCGTAAGAAATTCTTTGAAAACTCTCTGTGCAAGAACATCTAGCAAATGAACAAATGGACAGACAAGCAGAAAACATTATCTTCTTCGGTGGAGGTCATACGATAATTACAACGATAGCAATGACCGAACTGATTAGCACTGACAACAGCATTATCCAGTTGTAATGATGTTCAATTGAGTGCAAAGCTGATGAAAGCTGATCACAAGACTATAACAACAAGGATAGCAGAAGAAATACCGAGTGGTGGACCATTGAAAAGTAAGCCCCAATGTCCGACACATTCATAACTTCATCCAATATTAACCGATTTGTAAAATTCTTTCACCAGCCAAATAAGTAATTAAGTAAGTAAGTGAAATATTAAAAGTGCACAACGTCGGCCAGTGGCCGAATCTGAGGCACTTGGCTGAGCCGCTAGGGGGAGCAGTAGGCCTGCTGGAACCAGTGAGTTTTAAGGAGGCGATGGAGATCACTGATAAATGTGAAATACAGTACTTGTTAAAGCTCCCATTACATCCTAAACATGCTGCGAAATATAGCCAGCTTTACTATACTTAAATCGCCTTGTAGTCTAACTCACTAATTCCAAAGCCGACTATATTTCACAAGGTAATGCAGCAACATGTTTGAAGTGTGACGAGATCTTTAATGACTGCTTCGTTGTAAAATTTACCGCAGAATACATTGGTGAAAAGAACTGGGAAAATATGTTGACATTTGATGCAGTTATTAGTGACAAAACTAAGAGGTTTATTTTTCACTACAACATTCTGTAAAGCCGGTAGTAGACCTGCAAGACGAGTCGAGTAAATCAACTTGGGTCTTCCAATTTTCCAAGTGGGGTCAAGTTGGTCTTTAGTGGCTTCACCGTCAGAATTTTCTGGCACAGTTTGATTTTATGACGTGGGTCTAACACAGTCTACTGCCATACAGATCATTCACCGCAATGTCGGTCTAAAGTGTCTTTTTTCATTTACCAAAATGTTTGTTTGTTATAATCATTATACCTTCATATTTCATTGATACTTCACAAGGAAGTGTAGAGGAACATTTACAATGTGGTGGGATACATAATAACCGCATTATTGCCAACTGTCTGCAGAGTGTGCTAGTGAAAGAACTTTGGAAATCGATCAATAAATGGCAAAGATATGGACAAAAGTAAAGTGCCACGTTTTTCTAGAAAAGCAGTAAAGTAACGAGTGGTAGCAATGGTGGTGGGTGACTGACAAGCTGCGTTGATCAGGCTTCATTTTCGGTGATGCCCAGTTGCTGAGGACCGACGTGCAGGGCTGGATTTGGTCCACAGTGATTGTCCGGGTTGGCTCCGACATGGTTAGATGGCTGCGGCCCAGACGTAGGCAGATAGTCCGACCTAGAGCAACAACACAATATGATACAATACAATTTAAGGTAAGAAGTGCCTATGGCAACTCGTTCACTTTACAGTCAGGTACACTGGAAAGAGACGGAGTTTCAGTATTAAGTTCAGTCTTAGAAACATATCATCGGCAACAGTGGTGTAAACATGACCGAAAGCTGTAAATCAGGCCTCCAATTTCGAAAACTTCTTAAGTTTACCTTAAGTAGGAAAATCTCAGGAAAAAATCAAAGTTGCGAGAATCTGAAAAAATGCAATTTCCAAAACAAATGTTAAGAAAACTTATGAAACGCAGCCAGCTGAAAAAACTATCAAATAGGCATGTATTCATTAGATTTCAATTTTCAGTAATATATAATTTAAGGCCCCACAAATCTACAAATAACTAAGAGCACAAGAACAAAAA
>Ga0209671_1000467_pt1 | contig 26753 bp, 18 predicted proteins | sample WorMetHERISLAND2_2_FD_187401 | JGI IMG/M metagenome (GOLD analysis project Ga0209671, IMG submission 187401) | Marine gutless worms symbiont microbial communities from Max Planck institute for Marine Microbiology, Germany - Olavius geniculatus... | ecosystem: Host-associated > Annelida >...
GATTCTAATTAAGTCCAAAAATGTGACTAATCAAAAAACAAATAACCAGCGAATGAAGTAAGAAACGGTTGTATGATTTTAGATTACATTTAGTTTTAACCGAATCCGTATTTTTGTTTTTTTTTCAGTAAGTTTAGTAAGTTAATTTACACTGTTTGTCCGATCATATATGCACTTTGTACCGCGCTGGAAATTAAATAATATATCTAGGGTTTTCAGTAAATTTTACACCAAATTGTAGTATGCATAGTGCATAGCATCAGCAATTAAATAACAATAATAACAATATAGACTCGTCTTGTCAACGACACACATCCTTTTGCCAATAGCCATTGAAACAGCAGGTTATTTGAACCAACGGGCTGTTGCTGGCATTATGACAAAGAAAACCTCTTGAACTACACTTAACCTTTTCCAGCGTAATTTCAGTTGCACTACTGCAGCGCGGTATTGTGCGATGTCCTTGATTCATGAAAATGTTTGATAACGAGCATTGAGCAGATTCCATTCTTTCAATTTATTTGACATTTCCCTGTGATTGTGGCACAGACAAATAAAAAATAACTCTTCATACTCAGATGGGGTTCAGAGAGCATGTTTCGGGTCAATCATGAATATTAGGCCTGCATAATTTGGTTCTGGCTGAATTGCATATTTTCATTTAGTAAATGGTAGGATTGACAACGAATCACATCCAAACAGACTTGATACAATGACGTGAATGTCACACAGTAAATGGTGGCTACACTTTTGAACGGATTAACGGTTAAAATAACGCCCGCCGGCTACAGCATACAGGAAATAATTGCCCGACACCTTTCAGCCGTCGAGCTGTAACTTCATACCTTTAGTTCGCCGGCTTCGACTGGAGCTGTTGCCACAATTTAGTATGAGATGTGCATTGTTTGGATGCAGCTGCCAGTTGACACATAACCTTAATCCATAACGACATTGTAATTGTACGAAATTACGGTATACTCACACAACTAGCTTATTCTTCTGCGAGGCCAGAGGGAGTTTCACGAGTTTTCTGTCGACATAAAATTACATTAGAGAACGTCATGTGCTTTAGCCAACAGATTAGACATGCAGTAGATCAGACATAGGAGTTTCACAATATTTCTGTTAAGTGATGTAAGACTGCATGGCAGAATATTTCCATGGCGCAGAACGCGATGCGAGTTTAGCTCGGTGTCTGGACATGACCACCCCTAAGACAAAACCCCCCTAAGACACTATCTCCCCTTAGGACGGAACCCCCCCCCGCCTACCGGCAATACGTGTCCCAGATAGACTAAAGCTTCTGTTTTCGTCATAATTTACAAATTTTTTGTCGATAAATTTTTTATGTTTAAATTGCTTTATATTAACCATGCTGTTATTGTATTGATTATGTGAAATGTTGTTACAACTATGTCAATAAATAGCGTTTCACAGTTTGCAGTCTTCGACTTTTGACATATAGATCTGATATAAGAATGAAATACTAAAACATAAAGAAAAACTAAGAACTATCCAAAAAATATTAACTGAGCACTAAATTTTCAGGAATGCGATTTTTCATGTCGTCCCACTTGCGGCAGTTGGGCCGACTGATAATTACTCTGACGAGCACGAGCAATTAGGCCCAGGGCTCTTGACTTAAATAACGCTGTCGTCTAGAAACAACTCGGTATTGAGTAGTCTGCTCGTTTTTGGCTCCCCCGCAATAGCGGCAAGCAGAATGCGCAAGTAATAGCCTACATCAAAGTGAAGAGTGTCGGGATCGCAGTAATTTGCTTTGGTTTTAGCTTACCAGTAACTGTCGGCTGCTTAGCAACTATAGACTCGTTCATACATGTTTCCTTACAGTGTACGGACAAAAGACCACCGGACAAAAAACCATCAAGCTGGTTTTTCAGTAGAATTCTCTTTCCAAATACAGTGCACATAAAATGGATATTTTACTTAAAATGGATATTTTATGTTGTTGCAGTTTATTACGCCAATTTTTCTGTATTATTTTGCACTCGGTACAGCAAGTCATCAGATGTTCAGTACTGGTCGAGTAGGAGGGGGAGGAGGCAGTGGTAGATGAAACATCGGACAAATGTTACTCTGTACTGTCACTATCCTACTGTCATAATTATTATTTATTCATTTATTATTTATTTGTGTTATTATTTTGCGTTTCGAATAAAATATGCTTGGTTTTGATGTTTGTGAACAGAGTCTTGCGTACATTACTCGGACATGACAGAATACTGTCGGTTATAGGGGGGGGGGTTCGGTCCTGCTTTCGTTTAGCTCATTCGCTTTGTTGCGATTTTTAGCTGCGTGGCATTAACGACATGAAGCAAACATAGACTATTCGGTAGTTTTCCGCCAGGCGCCTTGTGAGCGTATAGGGGGGCCTATACGCTGACAAAATACTTCCGTCGATTCTCTGATTAGCGACTTACTTCATCCCGTCTGAAGTTTTTGGATTCGTCCGTAGAGCCCCGTGTATAGAGCTGGCTTAGTTGCTGTAGTATGGCGCAGCTGTTTGTGCATCGTATATCGCCGTCACAACAGATAGGCTACTCCGTCACTGTCAGTGATTACGTGTATTCTGTATTAGCCGATAGAGTACATATCGCGACAGCTTAACCTCGGGCTCGGTTTTCTTGTTTAACCTATCACGGAGCCGACGCCGAGCATTATTCTAGGTGTGCGTTCGCTGCAAGCGGCGTGTTTAGAACTTGTGCTAGTTTCGCGAGACTCAACAAGCAAACGCGGCGGCGCCTGTATGCGGGGCCGACTTTTCCAGTTGTCGAGGGTCTTGGCGCCGACAGTAAACCCCGGCCTATAACTGCAGTGGTTATTTGCGCGCAGTCGCTGCTGCAGCCATCTACAGGCCTATGCAACGTAAGGATGCGCGCGTAGATCTGTAGTATTTTTGTGTAAAAAATACTATTTTGGTTCTTTAATGATAACTTTCGTGATCGTGTGTATGCTTATGTTGTTTTTTTTTGCTTTCGTAATGTGTTACTTACGATAGCCGAATTAAATGCAATGTACTATGTTAGGCGACAACCGTGGCGTAGCGGTAATGAGTTGTGTCCGATCAACGAAGTTGCTTCACGCCGGGCCTCACGCCGGGTTAGTACTTAGATGGGTGATTGTCTGTGGGCTGGTAATGGTAAAACGTCTCGGTCTGTAACCAGCCGACTAGGTCAACTCAGTCTTCCATCCCTCCGGGGTAGGTAAATCGAATACCGGTCTGTCTGGCTGTGGTTACGGCAGGGCGCGTTCACCTGCAGTGTCGGGTGGCAGGTAACACTGTGTGATCCCATACGGCAGGTGACGCTCCGTAGCTTTGGATAGGTTTCCCATAAAGAGTTATACAGTACCTTTAACCTTTTAACCTTTATGAGGCCTAAGTTTAGTCGTTGTCGGTCGGTTGTTGGTGCAGGCGAATGTTCCCGCCGTTCAAGGTCAAAGTGTCTGATCTTGACAAGCGCGCCAAGTACATCATGCTCGTCGACATCGTCGCAGTGGACGACTGCCGCTACAAGTTCCACAACTCGCGCTGGATGGTCTCCGGCAAGGCGGACCCCGAGATGCCGAAGCGCATGTACATTCACCCGGACTCCCCGCTGACTGGCGAACAGTGGATGAGCAAGGTCATATCATTCCACAAACTCAAGCTAACCAACAACATCTCCGACAAACACGGATTTGTGAGTGCGCGTCATCATTTCTCTCAGCATTATGATGGATGGTTCAACGTGGCCTTAATAATACGAATTAGGCTATTTCTGTGACCAAGTCAGTTTCAGTGAAGTGCCAAAATCTAGGCTAATTACTAGATACCGCAGTGCTAGAGTGGGTAAGCAAGGATGCAGTCCGAGCTTATACTACTCCAGACAGTGCGCGGTGTCGTAATTAAACCACGTTTAGATTGCCTTTTTGACGCACGACTGCAGCCAAAAACTGTGAAAACGGTAGCAGTGCAAGCTAAGTGTGGTTTAATCTTTGGGCTGCCGCTGGCAAGTGAAGTGGTCTGTTGTCACCGTTGTGTTAGGCTTAGGCCTATACATTGGCCGTGTTTGGCCACTGTCTGTTTAACGGTCATTTCGCCGTGCGGTGACATCTGGCGACTGTATCTACAGTTAGCTAACTCTCTATGACAAGTGCACTGTACGTAGGCCTAAAGCACTTCTCTCACCCAGCAGGTGTTTTTGTGAGGCGCTGTAGCATAGGTCTACGTGTGTTGCATTCCCCGACACATTCGAGGTCTGGAATTTCTCCGTTACGTTTTGTCACTGTTTTGTCGTTGCAGCTGCACGAAGGAATGTTTGATTGGATGAACAAGACACACGCCAAATTCCACTGGGTCAGTCTATGCTTAAGCCCACAATCGTACATGATTGTAGGTTTATTTGTACTAGACTAATCGATAGGCCTAAACAAATTAGATTTTCTTTTCTCCAGAAGGGTTTTGTGATAAATACAATGCACCAAATTCATTTTCGGCGGGGCCCTCGCTGGGGGGAGGGCTCGCGACGCGCCCCGGACTTCTTAGTCATAGGCCCCTATACTTAGAGGAGGGGCCCAAGGGATACCCCCATTCCATGCACCACTCCCCTCGATGGCATATCCACTCCATCTCGTTCTCGGCGCCCTCGGTTTGAACTCCCTGCATCATAGTGCCACTTTAACATGTTTTAACCACTTTTTCAAGATAGCCTAGGCTAAGCCTGTATATTAGAAAACAAACATTCTCGTTAGCTTTTTCTTGTCGTTTAGTTTATATTTACGTTTTCAGTGACTTCGGCTTAAAAGCGGCTGCTGAAAGAGAGAAATGAATGAATGAATGAATGAATGAATTGATGTACAACGTGTGATTAATTGTCTGGACTGACTGTCTGGTGTGTACAGACAATACTGAATTCAATGCAGAAGTACCAGCCTCGCTTCCACGTCGTCCGTGCGTCCGACATCATAAACCTGCCCTACAGCACGTTTCGTACCTACGTCTTCCGTGAAACCGAGTTTATCGCCGTCACCGCATACCAGAACGAAAAGGTTGCAGTTTTCACAATCACTCTTCTGCATTATTTCACGACGAGTACCTACTTTGTTGTTACATAGAGGGGTGATTTTTAATGCGCTTTAAAATGCCATATTAAGCCTATTGTTCAGCCGTCTTACTCTTGGTATCCGCACAAGGCGTCTTGCCCGTTCATCCCCCGTCCGCCCGTACGGGTTTTCAGTCCTAGCTTGAAAACGAAAAGTTGTAGCCCCCTATAGAAAAACTAAAATTCGTGTGGACTTTTTTCCAGGGCAAGAGTAACTGGTTGCCGATTTTCAGCTGACGCAGTAAAAGATCAGGCGGACAGCTGCACAATATGTCGGCGCTTGGCCGACATTGGTTTTCTAATTAGTAGTTGTGGCTCTATAGTATTAAGAAGAATTACTGAAGGCATTGAGTAACACTTTCGAGAATAATGCACATTTTTATATATTCTATGCTGTGTTTTTCTGCGGTTAATGCTCGCAGTATTTTGCGCTGCGCTGAATAATTAAATATTACGGAAAATTTATAATTTTAAAAAAATTTAAACTCTACATTTTTTGCATGTGTGTATTTTTGTGTAGATTACACAGCTGAAGATTGATAATAACCCGTTTGCGAAAGGATTCCGTGATTCCGGCGGCGGAAAGCGAGAAAAAAAGTAAGGATTTTGGACTGTTACTTTATTTTTCGTTTAGATGCTACTTTGTCTCAGAAGTGGCCCGGCCAAACGCTATCCAAATTTAGATAACGTTGACCTATATCATATAATTAGATATTTGTGCTAGTTTATTGTTATTTTGCTTAATTAATTTATTAGCTAACCTAAAAAACGAACATTGGTTTTTAAATTTAGCTGGTTAGTCGTTCCGGTAATATTTATGTGTTATTTATTCTAATCAATTCTATATAGATTCAGTTGACTGTCAAGTTAAGAACCATGCAGAAAACGACTCTAATGACTATTTATGAACTGTTGTAATTTCACATTCAGGCGCCGCGTCGCTTTAGGTGAAAACACGGCCGTGAGTCGCTAGATCTGGATTCGAGTTAAGCCTCGTTGTCATTCGCATGATGTGGAAGCATTAAATGAAGCTACAAAATCATCAGTATATACGGCAGTCACTTGGCTTGGCCTGCTCTAGAACGTTGCGTGCATGGGCTAAGGTCTTTGAAATGCAGCGTGGCGGTTGGAACTAACGTAGTCTATAATGTCGGCGTGCAGACGGCTGCAGAGCCTGCAGCAGCAGCAGCAGCACGTGACGTCACAGCACAAAGCGTCATCGGACAACCATCATCGGCAGTTGAGCGTCGCTAGTCGGCAGGTGGCGCCAGTAAGTGGTGCAGGTACTGGGGCGTGGTCAGCAGCAGAGCGCGCCGCTGACATGAGTGACAGTGATGACGACGACGGCGCCGATATATGTGTTGTCGACGAGGACGATACGCCAGCCACCACTATAAACGACTTACGATGGTATGTAATAGTTCCTACATACGGACGATTACTTTAAACCAAATGTCGCCCTCCACAGACATCTGCATGCCATGGCACACTCCGAGCTGTCTGCGGAATGACTGAAAATGCAGGACCTGAAAATGCAGAATGTTGAAAATGACGGATTGACAAAAACTGCAAGGTAAAAATGCAGTATTTACCTATTGTTATTACACTTATTAGCCTATAGACCTGTCTAATTTTTCTAGAACATGACACCTGACAGAAAAGAAAACTAACTTGAACTTAACTTATTTTGTGGTAGTCATCTTCAGGTAGTATAATTTCAGCTTCTTCTTACTTAGCTTCACGGATTTCCATAGATACTGCTGTCAGATTTTTTTTATTATACAGTTTTATTCGTTTCAATTCAGTTTTGTATTTTAAGTTCTCATGGCGTTGCTCTTCTTTTTAGTTACTTCTGTCCATGCAGTCTCTGCTATTCCTTTACTTGATTAATTCTCTCTGTTACTTCCGGACATTTGTTCCAATTCTCTCGTTACAGTTTCGTTAAAAAAATAATTTTTTATGCTCGAGTTTTGAGGATAGACCCAGCGGAAGATCCTCTGATTTTGGAATAACTGTTCCTAGGTTTATCGTCAGTTTCAAAAACCGGGGCATTTAGCGTTGTTGGCCGGATAAAACTGGCAGCCTGTCCGCCAATCATCCAGTGCGTATTGTATATTGCATGTGTATGTATTGTACGTCAGCAGCCATGACGATCAAGATGACGTCAGCAGACGGCACATCACGTGCTCTCCACAGCAACGTGGCGGCATGCATCACGCCGCGGTGTACCACTCCGCCAAGTCGCACAGCTCTCTGTCGCCACCTTCGTCAGCCGACCGATACTCTTCACACAACGCACAAGGTATTTGTCACTATTACCATCGTCTTCGTAGTTTTTATGGACGATGACTAAGACGACACATAAATTTTCGACATGCAAAGTGTCATACAGTTAATCTCGCAGAGTAAAGAAAGCCACAGTTTTCGCTATCAGCCAACCGGAATTTTTAAAGTGGCCAACAAAATAGCGATGACTAATGCTAGATTAACTGTCTGCTACGATTTTCAGAAATTGTGCATTGTGAAGAGATGAGTTTTGAGCCTTCAACAAAATTCAGAGTCGGAGCTGATCTTGAACTTGCATATCCATTTCTGTTTGTATTTGTCGTTGCAGAGCGACATTCGCCGACGGCAGCGTACGAGCGAGACGAGATGACGCGACGTCTGCTGTGTATTTCCGGTCACGTGGACAGCAGACTGCGCGACACCGGAAGCACTTCACCGGGCGCCGAGTTACGTCATCGCTGCGTGGGCGCGGCTCATCGGTCGTCGCTGTTCGCGCCGCCCACGACGTCACGTGGTCCTCTGACGCCGTCACGTGATCATTTCTCAACGTCGTCGTCGTCGTTCCGTGTGCCGCCTCAGCGCCTGTCTGCCGGCGTGACTGGCGCCGGGCGGATGTTATCACCGACCGAGGCAGTACACGAGGGCCGCCGGGCCATGGCTCCTCCAAACGTCACCGTCGTCCAGCAGGCAGGACTCAGTCCGTTTGGCCCGGCGCCGCCCACACATCCCGGCCCCGCGGCGCCGACGTCGTCGATGTTGTCCTATCTCTACCAGTCTGGACTGTACTCGGCCGCTACCGCAGCAGCTGCTCAACAACATCATCAGGTGGCGGGACCGTTCAGCACTCATCATCGTCCGACTCACTACCCCCCAGTCATCGACGGTCTCACCACGGCAGCACCGTTTCTCCACGCCCCGCCTACACCGCTTTCTGCCAATGTCCCTGCCGCTGGTGGTGCGGGGTTTGCATTCCCGGCGCCCGGTGCAGAGTTGACGTCTGCGGGACTGGTGGCGGCGGCAGCAGCAGCTGCAGGACTTCACCTCAACCCCGCCGCGTTGATGCTGAGCGCCGCCGGACAGCTGGCCGCTCACCCGTGGCTCTACCCGGGCTACCTAGCTGCCGCGGCCGCACTGGGTCAGTCGGCGGCCGCCGTGCAGGGCGCTCTACAGCCGGGGCCGGACACTGGCGCAGTGTCGCCGGCAGCCAGTCCGTCGCCGCGGCATCCTGCGCGGGGACATCAGATTGTCTCCTCGTCATCACGCTTTGCGCCGTACCCGCCGGGCGCCGAGCGGCGTCGTGCGGCCAGCAGACAGTCGAGCAGCCCAGGGGCCACGGAGCGTTCTCCCGTCCCACTGCCGCGTGCCGCCACACCGCCCCCGGCCCCCGACACGACAGACTCACCGCCGGCTGCCGACGAGCCCGTCTCCCCGGGCCGGCCGGGTGACGACGACACTCCGGAGCAACAACTCAAGAACATGGAGCAGATGGTGAACGGACTCGATCACGTGATGAAGCCTGCAGCGCGCACTGTGACGTCATCGAGCCACGTCGTGACGTCACACGACGACGATGACGTCACGGACGTCGACTCGTCTAAAACGTAGCCTAACTAATCGTCGTGACTCTAATTCAAGTATCTTCACTTCAGGTGCAGTATATATTACAGTCAGTAGGGTAACTCCAGTGCCGTCGATACGCAGTATTGGCCCTTGGGGGAGGGGGTGGGGGCTATTTGATACGCCGCAGGCGACGAGTGAGTGGGGGATATAAAGGGAGTATTCCCTTCCCAAGTTCCCATCTCACTAGGGTGTCTGTGGGAGCGTCATTATGTCCAAATCATAGGTGTAAAAAACGTTTTTTTACGTTTTTTAACGTTTATTTATTTTGTCAACGTTTAAAAAAATTTTTTTAAAGAAACGTTCATCAAAATTTGAAAATTCTACCGAGAACGTCGAGAAGGGCTTTTAAAGCCACACAAACGAATTAATAAGCTATTGTGGTAGTTTACTTACTTAGTCTAGTGATACGTGTTCTTATGACTACACGGTTGAATTGAAATTGAATAAAATTTTATCTCTTCCTTTAGTTCTAGCTGTACTGCAATTACAGCATTAGCTTTTAGGCAAGAAGTAGAACAAATTAAGGCTAACGTTTTTTATCAACGCTTTTAAACGTTTTTTTTATTTTTGCCGCATTTTTTACGTTTTTTATTTTTTCTGGAACGTTTTTTACATCTATGGTCCAAATATAAGTTCTGCCCCAAGAATTGATTTTTTTCGATTAGGTCATCTTTATGCTGCTGCATCTGCTGAGAAAAGTTATACAATTTACGTGCCTCTGCCGTCGCCATTGTGTACTACTATCATTACACTAATTTCCGCAAGAATCATACATAAAGTGAACGTCGAAAAATTGAACAAGGAAAAGTCTTTTTTCGGATACCGGTGCACTCTCTATTTTTACAGTATTCGAGACTTAATTGTGAGCTGAAGCTCAAAACTGTGGAACAGTCTTTTCTATGCTTTCCCGTCACCCCGTGCAGGGTATCAGATCATATTTGCTTCATGTAAGCACGCTCAAGAAGCTCCCTTTAAGATTTGATTTCAGCTGCAGTCTACAATGTTGCTGTTCAAGTCTTTTCGCCGCCAAGATATTCCTTGTTGCTGTAGCAGCATGCAGTGTATAGAGATGGCGTGTGAACGTAAACAGTCGTGTAACAGTTCATTTGTATGCTGTTTGTATATACACTGTAGATATTAAGTTTATTAATATCATCTCTTATTATCACGTGGTATATTGGTATACATCTCCATATGTGTGAAATATGGCATGACCGTAACTTCAGAGCTTGTCGGTATACGACTAATTTGTGCACTGTTTTAACCATGCAGGGAAGAAGCCGTTCAGATCTTAGAGCGATTTTGCAAAGTCAGGAGTTTCCTCCTGAGTAATAATTACAGTAATTATCCAGATCAGTTTAAGACATGACAGTTGTCATCGTGTAACTATAATTTCTTGAGCACGTGCACGAAGCATGGTTGTTGTATCAGTATTGTGACTTGTGTTATGTGCTTCGTTGCGCAGTTGATGTTACTGTATATTGATTGTACAATGCATGCACTAGTCATCGTATTTAGTCCGTATGCTTTGTTTCTGTTTGCTAAAAGTCACAAGAAGTCGTATACTCGTCTGCACCGAACGTCGGTCTGATCGTTTTCAGTCTCTACGCTAAAACTGCTTCAATTAAAATACATACACACAACAACAATTTGTTGAACATTCCGGGACCACTTCTGACTGCCAGGAGTAGCAGAATTTGCCAGAATCATGTATTATGGCAGTGCTTGGGCAACATAATAGTTTCTCATCTCGTATAATGAAGGTGTAAAGTTTTCTTGAATGACTGCTCGCATGACTGGAATTTGGGCATCGTTGCCTATGCTATGAAACTGCGGCGTCGTAGGCCTGTGTGTGTAGGACCTAATTTGCACAGCTATTGTAAAGCACAACACAAGTCTGATGAATGAGTGGTTAATAAAAACTGTAGAAGGCTTTATTAAATCACTGATGACTGATGAAAGGACACGCACACATGCAATTTAATACATATATTTGAGCATATTGACGCCTCGACGATACTGGGGACAGCGCCAGCATATAACATGTGTAGGGACCAAAACATTTGCCAAATGTGATCTTCCTTGTGTTGCAAACTCTGCATTGCTTGTTATATTCACATCGATATTCAATTTAGGCCTAAATTAGAGGCGAAGGCTCCCTGCCTTCATAACGTCGCCGCCACTGCTTTTTCTTAGCTGTCTTGGTGTAGGCCTAAACGTGAGGCAGTTTGAAGCCTGGTAGAAGCTAACACGATAAGGCATAGGCTACAAATAACGATGATTACAACGAAGTAATAAACTAGGCCGCCATAAACCCAGGCGGCCATACTCCCTGCTGGTAGCATCGTTGGTCGCATCGACAAAGTTACTGTACGCTGAATGAAATCAGGTTGGTACTGAGATAGGTGACAGTTCTCGAGTATACCGTCTTGGTGCGCAACAAACCACCTAGGTCAACTCGGCCTGGCCAACCCTCCTTATGTATAGGCGCAATGAGTATCAGCGAAAGATGGGTCGTAACCAGGCACACCGCGCGATGAACATAACTCCGTATCCGTGCATGTTTCTGCAGTGTCAAGTGGTGTCTGCCTGAGGTCTATAAGGAAATGGGAGATAGCGCTAAACTTACCTATAGAGAGGGAGAGAGAGAGTATTTAATTGCCAAAATCACAAATACAATGTTGTCGTACAATACTAGACAATGTAGGCGGGCTACCAAAAAAGCAATCGCTCGTCAACGCTGGCCGCCCATAGTAACTGTAAGTAATCAATGATACAATATCCACAGATAAAAAAAGAAAAGAAAAAGAAAGAAAAGAAAAAAGAAAAGTGCAATAGTCAGTTTCAAACAATATGATTACAACGAATTGCAAAAACCAGCCTGAACATAACAATGTATAACATCAACACAAAGACATACCATTGTAGAATAATTCCTATAGGACCTTGTGGCTCGGAGAGATTTCACTTTTTTACAAACCCATGGATGTACAGATAGCGTCAAAATCGTTTTAAAAAAGGCCGCAGTGGCGTCATAGCTTCAATGTGTCTAGCTACAGATGAAGTCCTGCAGGACTGTTTACGTCAGGCATAATATTAAGAAAACAACCTCGAGAAGTGCAGAAAACAAGGCCTTGCAGATTGAAAGCAGTCAATAAAGTCGTCGCGGAGAACATAAGATATGCAGCAGATATACCGGATAATTTGATACAAGATAATGCTGGCTGCAGTGTGCATACAAGCATTGATCGATGGTCGTGGCGATTCATCTGGTCAAGTGCAGCGCTGAACGATACATGGGTGGATCGCGAAGACGGACCAGTCTATAGAGAGAAGGATTTCAGTGTTGAACTGCGTCAATGTATCAAGTAGTGCTTCGCGTCTGTTTAGAAACACTTCCACTCTGCTGTGATTGGAGTCGACCGCTCACGCGACCCTGTACTGCCGGCGTACAAATCACTTACATGCTGACAGAACGGCGCCTATGCATGCGGATACTTGAACAGTGGGCCATGAGAATTATCATCACACAGAGTAGGCCCTATAAAAGCAGGAATTATCTCGCGGTGACCCGTACGGGTGTCGAAGACTACGGCGCCAGTCTGCGGTCGGTCGGCTAAAAATTAGGCGTAATGCGACGACAGCGTGACGTAGGGACGTCGTGATTGTGCTGGGCAGATGTCGCAGCGGTTCGGTTTCGCCGGTAGCGAGCAGCGAGTAGTGAGTATGTCGTTAATCGCTAGTGTCGTCGGTCGGTGGATCGTCAATCGTCGTCGGGCGAGCTGGCAGACGGGGCGCGGCAGTGGCGGTTTTAGGCCCGGGCCGGGAGGGGGCACAGGCCCCCAGTTTTGCTCCAGCCTCCCTCCTTCCCCCAGTTTTGTGGCCACCCATGACTTTTGCAAAGATAACACAAATATCTTATTTTTTGCGTTACCAAATTTTTAGAAAAGTGGGCAAATTTGCAGCTTCGTATGATAGCCCAAAAACTAAAAGTGCTTCAGCTTCAGTGGGCAAAGCCCCCTGACACTCCACCAGGGGCTCTGCCCCTGGACCCCGCTGGGTGCTCTGCCCCAGACCTCTGTTATAGGCTCGCGCTAACGCGCTCGCCATGGGGCCGTGCCCCCAGATATTGAGGGCTAGAACCGCCACTGGGGCGCGGTCGGTCGGTCGGTCGGTCGGTCGCAAGTCGGTCGTCGCTGTCGCCGACTGTCCGTCACTCGGTCCGTCCTCGGGCCTCCGATAGTGGCGCCGACTAGGGAACACTATGTCGGCCTACCTATGAGAAAAATTACGCAAGAGTCGGCGATTGCATCCCGGCAGAAACTGATCAAACATTTCCAGTCTGTCATCCTTATCATCGTCGACATCACTGTCATCATTAGGACGTAAATATGACGTTCGTCGACAGTGGCGGCTCCCGCTTTTTGGTTGGAAAGACGAAGAAATGCGACTCAAGTGGAAGTGGATCAATTCTAAACGTGTTCAGTTTTCAAAATTTTTGATCGAAATTCGTCGGTAGTCGTCTTCAATTCTCTTCACACCGTTCCCAGCTAAAGACCGCAGCGTATCCGTTCGAATACAAGACATTACTGCTGCAGACTTTGATCTTGATCTATTTTGCTGTCTGCAGCAAGTAACTTGACGATTTCTCTGTTTCCAATCTCACCCACGCATGCACGCGCTGTTTTCGTTTGATCAGTTTTGTCCATCATCTGCACCGATTGTTTGGTTAAGCTGCGTCCTATGGACGCATCCCTACACGCAGGTGTATTCTATATAGGCCTACATCTAAACAAGCAGGTTCTGTAGTCGACATACATGCACACAACTAGATGTCGACAAATGCGTTTGTTATACGTCACGCCAGACGACAAAAGATTTGCACTTCTTTGGCTTCAAGCGTCGAGCGTGCTATAGAACCACGCAACCACTTGTCTATATTGTAACTAGGAATTATATCGCCCATGTAATTTTTGAAAAATCGTCAGAATATAAATAAGGATAATTCCGTTTGCAAACTACAGTAGGCCCATAGCTGTAAAAGTATTTGAACAGTTGATGGGATAAGCTTGATAGGATAAGCGAAAGCTTTTGTCTCGAATCGCTCCTGCCGAGATATTATCAGCGTTGAAATAACCACGTCGCTAACAGAAACAACGTAAGTCGATAATGTCGACACAAGTCAACAGAATTCTTTTTGATGCGCCTTGTTAGGCCTACCTGAGATCTGCAGCAGAAGAGCTGCTACTTCTTGTCTTCGTTATAGCGTCTTGTTGTTCCTCGTCTCAGTTCAGTCAGTTGTCTGCATCGACAGAGAGTAGATTAACCGAACTAAATTAACGCAATATATACACACAACTACTTAATCTGATGCTACCTTTAAATCTGTTGATTTTTCTGTAAACAGCTACTATATGAAAATGTTAAATATTACCAACATAGAAATCGTGCAGTATTGTCAACTCAAGAGCAGTCTGATTTCAATTTCCAAGCCAAGCGAATTTATACTTGCGAAGTAGCAATTAACGAACCGAACATAGAGCTGAGTCAATTCAAGTCACATCTTTAGTCTGCGGGTGATCAACAAGAATAACGTCAGAAACTAAGTAAGACAGTTTTCTACTGAGATGTTATCAGTTTATCAATGTTTAGCTAAGCGCTGCCGCGCAATCGCAAGTCCACAGCGAAAACCGATAATAGCTGCTATATAGCGTCTACAGGACTTCATTTGATCAGACTTCCTTCGGTCCTTGGTGAAATGTTCACATCGTGACGTAAGGCTGCGTCAACAACATCCTGGAAGAAGCAAATGGCCTGCAGAAGTCGCCTGATACCATCTCGCAGACTCACGCGAACGAAAACACGTCGCTTAGTGTAGGCCTACTTCTTACACTGTTGTCATAGAGCAAGTTTTTATTCCTGTGAGACTGCAAAAAAGGAAACTTGTTTTTGACTGACACAGTTCTGTTTGACGGAGATTATGTTCCAGGGAGGATTTGCATATAAAACCATGCGCGTTCATTGTTCAGCTTGTCCACTCTGCGTGATAGTGCCGTGCCGCTGTACTGCACTCTTATTTCACAAACGTTGCTACAACTGAAAACTTAGTTGTCGTAACTAAAAAAACTTAGTTAAAAAGTACCCCACTTAGTGCATAGTTGTGACACCTAATTTTTATAGTTGCCGGAGTTTAGTTGTCGCAACTATGTCCATGGCTACAACAACTATGTGGCGTTAATTGCCATAACTTAGTTCCTTTCTTGCCGCAAGTATGCACTTAGTAGCAGCAACTAAGTTTTCAGTTGCCACGACTATGCGGATGGCTACAACAAATACGCTGAATTAATTGTAGTAACTACGCACTTAGTAGCCACAACTAAGTTCTTAGTTGTTTAGAATAGTTGCCACAACTATGCGAATTACTGCAGCAACTATGCTGCATTAATTGCTATAAGTAACTGTATCACTTGCAATAACTATGAAAGTCATTGTTGTAGCTAACTTATTAGTTCACAGCAAATATCTACTCATTTGCCACAGGGGCAATCTTTAGTTAAAACTATTGCACTCTGGGATATCCACAGTATAGTTAAAATGCTAATTTTGTGTGGCGTACTACCAGTATTTTGACTCTGTGGGTGAGGTGAAGTTTCACTGAATTTAGTCTAAGACTAAAGTTTGGAAATTTGCAGCCGAGTACTGTAGGCCTGTCATACTGTAGTGCAAGACTTATCTTTAAAGTCAGCAAAACTTGGCTATTACGACAAGAAGAGCAGGACCATCCCATCCAATAACCATCCAGTTCATGTCTAAAAAACAAACATCTTAAAACATATTGCACACAAACATCTTTATTCGTCAACAAACTATCAGGACAACAGTCGAACGTAACCTTACACGTAAGAATATAATCAACCAACCAGTCACATTTAAGGTCAACAGTCAGCACAAACACATTAAATTACAATCAGCTTTGCAGGCCTATACAGTGTGTAACAGTATGCCTACAAAGTCACACTCTAGGAGGTGGTGTAGATGTGGAAGCACAGAGTCGATAAAGATGCAGCAGCAGACTAAGCATAGCGTCCAAGATGTCGATCTGGTCAAGCTTCCCATCTTTTTTTATCACTGCAACAACAAGAAAACAACAGTTTATAATACGTGGTTACAGTGAACATATTCAATTATACAAAGAAATGCTAGGCCTACATCTCAAAGTTGACATGACTGAAACGCACAGGCCTATAGGCTATTATCACTGTATAACTGACAACATCAGCAAGCATCTCATCTCATGTTCGTTTAGTTCTAAGCTTATCCAATACAAATGACGAATTACCGAAGAAAACAAAAATAACTGTGCGAATGTAGATGACATTAAGAGTAGGCCTATGTGAAAGCCAGCATTTTTAGCTATTGTCATAATATTAATAACCAAGTTCAATAAGTTTGTACAATTTATGTCTTTGATACAAGACAACATAATATGTACAATATCAGAATGGAGTTTTTAAGTGTCTGTTGGTTAACTTCTGATGGTGTACGGTGCAATTAATCTTAGATTATTATCAGCACTAAGGAACACAGCACTTTACAAGACTGAATTTGCTAGCACTTTTAAAGTGCTATGACCAGTGCTGCGACTACAGCACTTTAAGTGCTACGAACAGCTCTTTAAGTGTCAAACCAAGTGTAGCACTCTAAAAGTGCTATCGTTTTAGCACTTTACTTTTTCAGTGTATAGGCCTACATACTAGGCTATTTAGTGTGTCGCTGTGGCTTCTTTAACCATAAAGTTTTATAATTAATTTCGTCTGGTGAACTTAATTATAGAACTCAGTCGTGGCAAAACCAACTTGTTTGCCACAACTCTGTTCTGTTGTCGCTAGACATCATATAGTTGTGGTGCCTAAATAATACTTGACGCAACTAATTCACTTAGTTGCGTCAAGTAAGTGTGGGCAACTAAAACATACAGTGGCCGCAACTAAGTGAAACTTAGTCGCTGCAACTAAGTTACGTAGCCGCAACGAAGGACTTGGCTGCGTTAACTAAGCACATACTTTACACCACTATTTCATTTAGTTGCGTCAAAAGAGCGATGACAACTAAGTTTTACATAGTTGCCGTAAGTATCTGTGATTTAGAGTGTGCGTGCAGTTCTTTGGGCTGAGCGACAGCGAAAAGCCAGCCAGAAACTTGAAGGAAGTGTTTATTGGTTTAGATACGAGCGGCGCCATGGTTGCTATTGGACACCTTGGCAAAACAGCAGCCTCAGCAGCAGCAATGGCAGCGGCGCCGTCGAATCGCCTTCGGGAAGATTGTATCTGGCCAGTGCAGCGTTCAGTTAAAGTGTCTTTGCTTCCGCTCGCTATAGTATAGGCTTACCCGACAGAGATGAGATGGCACGTCGACTACAAATCACAGGCTGAACAGCTCTGTGTTAACGGCGACTTCTCTTTCCTATGGAAAAGCCAAAAATTTGACCCTCACAGAATGGAAACCCCTGACCTGATAGAGATAAAAACTGGCACGGTTGATTATGTCGGCGAGGGAACCTGTCGTGCAAAATCTCATGCAAATCCCCCCGAAGGGGGCTTTTCCGCGAATGCGTGAAATATACGCAAACATTTTTATTTACGGTATATACCTATTTTCAAAAATACACCTAAAGGTCAGACTCCTGGCCCAATTTTTGCGCGCGATAACTCAAACGACGCTGTCTCACGCAAGGATGTGCCTTTTGGGGATTAAAAAGTTTGAAATTAATATTAAAGGTATTTATTCAAATAATTAAAAATATTACAATGGCGCCTATGAGAAAAATTAACCAACTCTTTAAACGGTCATAACTACGGCTGTGTATAAGAGAAAGTCATAATTTTTGGTATTATGGTATGGTTTTCGGGGCCGGTCAATCTAACGGTGCCATTAAAATTTACCCCGGACACTACCTGGTTGCCATGGCAACGAAAGTTGGGACAAAATGGGCTATAGCTCGGCTTTTGTAAGAGATATCTGGGAGATTTTTGCATCTAGCTGGTAGTTTTGGAGGATGGGCCATCGATAGCTGCCAATTGAATTCTACCCCATTTGGCCAGTCGCCAACGAGTATCCACGTACAATATAAATAATTTCATACTTGAGTTGCTTCATTTGTATTACTTTTTCCATTTCTGCTGTTTCGCAGATCATGCGGTGAATAAAACGATCTATAATATGGCCAACTCTGATCAGGAAAAGACGTTGCATTGGCATCTCGTCCGCATCATCAAGCTCTGTCTTTACCGGGTAGTTTACGCCATAGTCTTTCATCCGAGGCGATAACGGGCACTTGCTGTTTATCCCAATCTGTGCGTCTCGCGTCCGCACACGCCGGATAAGATACACCTGAGGATGGTGCTATCCAAACAGCGGCGTGCTAATTAAGACGCACCCTTCATGCCGTCGCCAAGACAGTTAGCCGATGGACGGCCGCGTTTATAGCGACGTGTACCTTCTCCGAACTATGCAATCAAGTCTGCCCATAGGTTTTTGTCGCAGCTGCATTAAATATAGACTTATTTTTAAATTCAGCAAACGCGTAGCTGCGTAATCTAGAGTCAGCATTATAACAATAATTGTTAGAATGCTGACTATAAATTACACAGAATTTCGGACAGCCCTATTTTAGGTTTTATTAGGTTGCAGCTCAAGTTTTGTCTTGTGAACCAAAGTAACCACTGGCATAGTGGTTGAAAAAGCCGTTAGGCCTACGTTTCACAACCGTTTATGACGTGATGGTCAGTGTACTTCAAGTTTACGCCAGTGAAAGAATTTCGACAATCAGTTAATGTTTAATGAAGTAATGAATGCATGAAAATCATGGGCTTACGTTTCATGCACTACGGGTCCAAATAAGTGTACAGACGGTATGGAAAGAGTACTAGACGTTGAAAGTCATAACGAATAAATAACAAAATCCATACGGAAAAACTGATTGCAGTGCATTTTTGAGAGTAGGCCTAGGACTCAAATAACGACACCAAAGGAAAGATGAACAAAATGGGGTAGCACTGGCCCTCCTTCTGTGTGCGTACGTCACGAATGCTGTTATAAATCGGGTGTGTTGTTTGAACTTGTTTCGACACAGCTATCGGTTGACGCGACGAGCGATCGATGGCGAGTCGTTTGCCGTGGATGCTGCAGAGTTTGCAGTTGCAGATGATGCGATAAACAAATTGCGTCGAAAGATGCGACGCGCATTTTGCTTGTTCTGTCATTGCTATGCTTTGCACTAACAATTCTTAAGCTAAACAGTGACCCGTGTGGCACTTACTCGTTTTTTTGCGGTCGTATTGTTGCAGTATAGGCCTATCTACTGTAAACATGCAAGACGTACAAGAAATTTGAGCTATTGTTCACGAGACGCGCGAAAGCCTATAGCAGTTCCGGTTCAGTAGTTTAGCTGATAATTGGGATGTTCACGCTAAGTTAATATACAAATACCAAATTCTCTATCTGGATCGCATTACAATAGTAGCGTGACGCCACCTTGTGAATGATATAGACTTGTGTCGCAACCCGAAATCGCCAAAAAATCCACAAAACCCCCTATTTTGGCGTTCACGGTCATTCAAGGTCATTGGATTCGGCGCCAATCGAGAGCTAGTGCATGACTTCCTACTAGTGATTAATAGTAAACTAGGCCCTATCTCGTACCGTTACTGAGATACAGTGACTTATTGGCCAAAAATCGCAGTTTGCCCACCCCCTCTCATTTAGCGCTCTCGTTAGGAGTGACCCCCTTCGAATTTATGGAAAAGCTTTACGGTTCCTGAAACTAGAGTCTTCCAGGCAGCCGACGGTGAAGATTTGGTGATCCTATCTTGCACCGTTTTTGACTGATCCACCCGTGTGACGGACAGACGGACAGAATTGCGATGGCTAAGACGCGCTGAAAGCATTAGCTGCTTTCGCGCGTAAAAATGCTGGAAAAACTGAAATGAATATGATTATAGCCTAAAATAGACTATACAAGTTGCCACGCCATAGGTCTATAAGCGCCCGCGCCAAATTTTTCTTCCACTATATCGTCTAGCGAATTTGCAGGGAAAAATTGCCTATCTGTATTTTCCGGCTTTAGCCGCCAACAAAATTCACTTAGCGAAAATTCGGAAAAAATTGGCTTAGGTATATCATGAAAATTATGGCAAGTAGGTCTAAACAAACGGATTAGCGAGGGAAGCAATCCGAAGGGGTCTTCATCTGAAACATCATGCATGCACGGTAGCCGGCTAACTGACGACCTCAACCTTAGGAGCTAGGGAATCACGGGTAGCGCCAGTCGGCAAGTGCAATGCTTGCCTGCTGTACGCTCGAATTAATGACCAGTGTTATACAGCCTATAAGTTTCGGTGTCCATCTGTCGTCATATAAATCTCTGAAATATACGCTTAACCTAACCCTAAGTCTAACCCTATAATATTAGCCCAGCTAGTTTTACTGCATTGTGCATAGCGCCATTTCTACCGTGCGACGCTGGTGCTGCCGCCTGTCGAATGTAATTGAATCTATGACTCGGCAGCCTCGCGAAGCCTCGTTTTTCGTCTAACCGGATAAATAGCCTGCGGATAAATAGCCCGCAGGCTATTCATCCGGTTGCCGGATATATAGTCAGTGCCATTATGGTAACTAAAAAAGATAGCAGACGCCAGAAACTCGCGAAGACTCCGCGCTATAATAACCGAATGGTCATCTGCATTCTGCTATAATTACCAGCATCAATGAAATGAATGAGTTTATACCAGGGGCGACTACCAATCAAGTGTTTGCAACTTTGCGAGGGTAATTGTCCTCGAGTTTTGGATCTCGTTTGGTCGACAAATCACTGGCGGTGCTTTAGTGATTCGCCAAAGATGTCGATTTAAATAGTTAGAAATCGTTAGTTTGTTAATGCAGGCCTAGGTGTACAACGTGTCGACATCTACGTGCCCCCTGCGTAGTTAGGCCCTATACTCTACACACATTACTCTAGCTCTAGACATTAGCTTTTTAACAGTGCTATACGATATACCGAAGTTTGTAAATTCTAGAGAAATGTTTGAAGTCTGTCTCTCTACTACTTAAGTGCTCAGAAAACAAAAATTGCTACATGAAAACTATCACAAGCTGATATTAATGTTGTTATGCGGCCGTTCTATAGGCCGCATTACGCGTCTTGCCCGTTTGTCCGTCCGTCGGTCTCTTTGTCTGTCCACAACAAAATGCGCAGAAAAGCCAAAATTGGGGCGAACGTTCCAAGAACAGGAACAATCAATGTGCCATTTTCGCTCAAAAACCCAAGAATAAAAAAGTCAAGGCACTGGACGTCAAAAAATCAAGAAAATAACCTAAATTATGTTTCGCGCAATCGTGGATTGGATTGTACGGCGATAACTTTAGTTACTGTCAACGCTTGAGTCGCTCGGCAACTAGACGGACGGCCGCATATCATTTCGGCACTTTGCACCTGCATCTTTTTTTAATTAAAAACGATTATCTCATATATCTGTGAGAAGAACCGAATAAAAAGCAGTGCATAGGCCTATATTGATTATTGACAGTGCTAGGCAGTATTATAACCGCAAAGTCTATTAACTGTTTCTCTACTGCCCGTCACTATGCGCGCGTCCGTCTGGTAGAAAACCAGACGCGTGACTTAACTTAAGTTGTCTGTATACTTCCGTGCAGTAGTGTTGGCGGAAACGACTGGAACATAATTTATGCAGTTTTATCTTCGCTTCCGCACGCGCATATATACGCGGAATGGCGAAAGCTTGTCAGAAATGAAACAGACGAAGGATAAAACTGTCGGGGAGGTCGCGCCGATGGCCGTGAAGGCACTTGAGACTCGGATTCTGTGACCGACTGATCTGGCTTTGACGTCCATAACGTGTGTTTGCGTCCGTACGTATCTCTACGCTAGCTATACGCACGCGCCAAATCTTAATTGACGTTCGACGCCTCTTTGACTTCGGCTCCCTGAGCCCGTCTGGGGTGCGCGTGTCTAACATTCGTTTTCGCTCACTTTGACAGTAATGGTGTTTCTAACTTCCAAGATTCTGTCAAGGGGAACAAATTCTTTTTCCCATTTTTTCTTCTCCCTCTCCGTCCCGTCTCGTCTCGTTTCTCCCATTCTTTCTTTTTCGTTTTTATGCTTCTCTGTCTTTTCGTTTTTTTGTTTTTCAGAGATCTTGGGAAGAGCCGCCGATAAACTTGATACAATATACTTGGTACATTCTGGTGCATTTTGTATATTTGGATTGGACACGCGCTTTTTTGATCCAATGAACTGAACTAGGAAAGACATCATTAAAATATTCCATTTTTACTCCTCGCGCGCTACGTTCACTATCAGTGTAATATTGAAGACCGACCGACGACCGACCTCTGTTCCTGAAAGAGCCTTCCTGAAAGAACTTTAAAAGGCCATATCTCCATAACGGTGCCAAATAGACACATGGTCACAATGACCACCCACAGGAAGTCGACCACCGCGAGTCGAATGGTCACGTGACCGATGATGTCACTTGACCCCAAAAGGTCAAGGTGTCTTTATCTTTGAGGCGCCATATTTTGATAACGGTGCGAGATAGACGGGGAGACAATTTCCAATAACGACCTCCACGCCAGTCACTATTAGCATAATATTAGTCCGGTCTCAAATTGACGCCGGGTCTGTAGACTAATACAAGTTGAAAGAAACGAAAAAGCACTTAGAAGAATACAGGAGAAAATAATGTGCGCGAGGAGTACATTAGATTGGTCACAATGTAAAAATATTTATTGTAGTACTTGACGTCAATCAAAAATTTAGTTGTTACAGAAATAACGGCCAGTGTAATTCGGTTCAGTAGCGTAGGCGTAACTTTGGTCAAAACTTTGAGGGGCACCCAATGGCAAATTGAAGACAAGTCAACACTGCAGACACTGATAACGCCCATGGAATATCGAGCGTGGTGTGGAAATGGGACTGGACTTGTACATAGGGGCCTATTATTGTTCCCAGAGGTGTCCGCGGAGGGAAGTGTGATATTTGTTGGGGAGAGGGCTTAACCCCCAGTTTTTTTGGTGAACCTTTGGTTATTACGTGGAATTCTACCTCGGAGCTCTGCTTCAAAGGGTACTTTTTATTGACAGAATGTTGAGGGGCACGTTTTCCATTTACCCTGAATGTCAGCCTTCCTGGAGGCCAGAGCCTCGAACCAGTTTGCTGTTGCAAGATTAGCATTGCGATAAATCACCATGCAGGCGGAAATATCGAACACATTGCAACCTCTGGTGTTGTTGCTGCTAAATTATGAGCGAGATAAGTTGACGTGTAAAGTGCAGTGGCGGGGGCACTGGTAAAGTGCTAATGTCTGCCTAACGTCACGCTGAATTAAACAGGCTCTCACCGTACAAGTTGCTATCCGAAGAACATGCCATTAGGTCTGCATTATGATAAGCCCGCGGACTGCAGTTCAGTCCGCTATCATTAATAGGTCGCCTATGGCTTTGGAAGTAAATTAGGCCTAAACTTAGGGCCTATGCATTCGCGCCAAAGATTCGTGAAAATCTACGAAAAGTAAACAAGATGCGTTCAAACTTCCATTCAAATGTGCTCAGCATGCATGCCGTGGGCACAGAATGTCAATTAGAGAAAAAACGAGAAGACAGTAAAGGGGGTCTGCATGAGAGGAAAGTTCTTCAATGGAGCCCTAGCAACTTGATATAGGCAGAGGTAGATCCTAAAGCCGCTGACTTAGCCGGGCGCCAGCCGCCGTAATTTTGCTAAGCCGCCGCCGCCGCGAAACCGCGGCTTAGCCGAGACCTAGCCGCGAAAATCTTAAGCCGGCCGTGAAATACACGGCTAGCCGGATTGGAGTGTGAGCAGAGGGTGCCCACAGAAAATTTTCCAAGTCAAGGTGCATCAGCGCCGATATTTTCGCGAATGCTATAAACGTCGAGTGAAGTAGAAAATAGGGACAATGTTTCATGCGCAACCGACTAGAAAATTTGACTCGAAATTATCCGGCGCTATGAGAGCCGGATATTTGAACGGTCACCGCATTGAACAGCCTTAACCAGTACGTACAAGCACCGAATGGTGTTCATGGGTACCGGCTAAAAGTACGTGTTCGCAGAGACGGCGACAGCCGAGCAACTGACGACCTCAGCCGTAGCAAATACGGTATCAGTATCACGGATCCGCCAGTCGTTACCTCAAGTCTAGCAAGCAGCTTGGCTATCAGGGATTAATTACCACTCGGCAAGTTTTTGCTTGCCTGCATGGAACCTCGAATCTACCACCGATATCGTACGCTAACATTTGGTGTTCATTGTTGTCACATAAGTCTTTTGAAAACGCTAACCCTAACTCAAATTCTAACCCTAACCTCAACCTTTATAATCCTAGGCCCTAAGCCATGAATCGTACACCATAATATTCACGCGAATTTTAGTCAGTAGCGCGTATAGTGTAGGATATTTAATGTCATTCGGGGGCGACTGCGATTTTTCGTTTTGACCGGTCAGATAGCCGGTCAAATAGTCAAAGCGTCAGAAAATCTTGGCGCAAAAAACAAAATTTGGGGCTAATATTTTCATTTGAGGAAAATTTGAGGAGATTGAAAGTTTGAGCACGTTTAGTGTGACTTTCTGTCGAAAATTTGCACCTGTCCGTCAGAAAATCGCAACTTTCTATTCTGTCTCTCGTACTTTTTTACGCGCCAAAGCAGGTAGACTGCTTTAGTGCCTCTTAGCTATTGCAATTCTATCTGTCCGTCCGTCCATCCGTCTGTCTGTCTGTTCGTCCGTCACACAGGTGGATCAGTCAAAAACGGTGCAAGCTAGGATTACTAAATCTTCATCATCGGCTGCCTCGAATACTCTATAGTTTCAGGAACCGTAAAGCTTTTTATAAATTCGCAGGGAGTCACCCTGAACGAGGGCGCAAAATGAGAGGGGGTATAGGAAGAATTTGCGATTTTAGCAAATAAGTCGCTGTATCTCAATAACGGTGCGAGATAGGTTACTATTAATCATTAATAGGAAGTCGTACACTGGCTCTCGATTGTCACCGAATTCAATGATCTTGGATGACCTTGAACTCCAAAATAGGGGTTTTAATGGATTTTTGGCGATTTTTGGCTCCGAGACACATTTCAAGAGTGAATTGCGCCGAAATCAGTTGAGTAACACGGAGAAGCTGCATAGGCCTATGAAATTTTCAGCTAATTGAACGTAGATTTCGATGGTCTATATAAGTTTCGATTTTCTACGTTCAAGGAAACCTGCGCACGAGTGTGACGAGAGCATCAAAGAGCGGTAGGCCTACCCCCCGTAAAAGTGGTTATTTTACCGTTGTCGGTCAGTCTTTCGTGAAAACGGTTGCAGATAGGCATAGGCATGCTGCCTATCACAACAAGCAACTAGTGACAAGCTTTTCAGCCGTATCAACATCGATGACTTTAAAAGACCCTGAACTCCAAAATAAGAGTTTTTTATTGATTTTTGCGATCTTCGGCTGCAGTGCACACTAAGAATGAACTGCGACGAAATGGCCGGAGATAGACTAACAGTTTGCGAACAGGAACTGCTATAGGCTTTCGCGCGTCTCGTGAGCATTAGCTCAAATTTCTTGTTTTAACCCATGACGCCGCTGGCCAGTGAAACGCCGTAAGAGTCAAGTGTGGGTACATGGGAATTAGAAAGAAATATTCCCTCACCAGGCCCGTCGAGAGGGTGGGGTAAGGGGGGTAAGCTACCCCGGGCCCCGCGACGTTTCGGGGGTTCCGCCGTCGGCCATAAATATAAAGTACGTCTGCAGAATGTACCATTTTGAAAATAAAAATTCAAAATTTTTTCCCCAGAGAGGCCCCGTGAAAATGTTTGGGGGCCCGTGAGAATGTTCTCCCGAGCCCCGCTGTGGCTCTCGACGGGCCTGCCCCTCACTCAACTTAAAGAAACGTCATGAGCTCTCCTATATATAGCCTATAGCGGGGTCTGGGACCAAGCATTGACTGGTAGTAATTTTTTCGTCCCTTTCTGTCCAAATTCCCCGACAGGGCAGCCCTTTCCTGACTGGGGAAGGGGGTCAAGCACCCTCTAGCGCCTCCCTGGCGCGGTTTCTGGGCATGCAGTAGGTCTAGTCGTCGACTCTACTGCAGTCAGTGGGCCCTAGTAATAGGCCTAGTATAGCTTATTAGTAGCATAGAATTTCTGAAGATACACAGAACTGCAGATTTGCGATGAAAAGCGAAGCACCGATCGAAGGCGCACGAGGTGAAGACGCCGAAGGTATCGAGGGGAGAATATTTCATACGAGGATCTGGGAAGCGTTAGCTTCCCCCGGCCAATTGGCACATGTCCGCAGAGTTGACATTATTATTTGGTACATTGCATCTACATTTACTCATGGTTGTGATGCATTTTGAGCTCAGAAAAACACGAAAGAAGATCTCGTGTTTTTGTGAACAACAGCGTAGAATTTTCAGTCTTTTTCGGTATCAATAGGGGCATGGCTACGCGTGGACAAGAGATATAGGTATATGAAATTACAAAGAAGTGGAATAATCTGCTTGTTAAAACTAGTGGGGTGAAATAAATGACATGTAAGTCAACGTAAGGTAAATAAAACAAAACAAAAAAAATTATTAAAGAAGAAAATTTTCCCTGACGGGGAATCGAACCCCGGCCGCGGCGGTGAGAGCGCCGAATCCTAACCACTAGACTACCAGGGAA
>Ga0209671_1000470_pt1 | contig 26719 bp, 16 predicted proteins | sample WorMetHERISLAND2_2_FD_187401 | JGI IMG/M metagenome (GOLD analysis project Ga0209671, IMG submission 187401) | Marine gutless worms symbiont microbial communities from Max Planck institute for Marine Microbiology, Germany - Olavius geniculatus... | ecosystem: Host-associated > Annelida >...
GCCCTGCACTTCCCTGTAGTGCCCTGTCATGTGGGGGGCACCATGAAAAAGTGGAGGGGCACAGTAAAAAAATTTTTTCCGGCGCAAAGCGCCGGAAATTGTGCCCCTCCACTTTCAAACTGCTTCCGGCGCCACTGGTTGGCCAACTAGTTGGCCAACACGATTTCGTACCTCCAACCCGGTTGGTGAACAAGTTGCGCAACCAGCGAACTTGTTGTCGAACTTGTTGAGACAATGACCCAATTTTTTGTTTTGGCTTTGTGAAACGCCTGCTCTATACGAACAGTGTCCTGTTTCGTATGTGGGCTATGTAGGCATATATGGATTATTAATGCAACCAGTGGTAAAACTGCCATTGCAAAAAAACATTACATAACAATATACTAACCATTCGGCTGTCCAACTAAATCAGCAATTCGTTTCCAAGCTAACTCTTTTTCTTCCTCTGGAGCATTCACAATTGTGTTCCATAACACTGTTTCATTATAAACTGCATTAATGACGTTTTCAGTGTCAAATTCCACCTTTTCCATCTTGAAAAGGTGGATAAGACCGAATATTTATTTAGTATATTTGATTAGACTGCAAGTAGATATGACGTCAGTATCCTACAAAATTATGAGTAAGTAAAACTAATAAGTAAATAAGTCGTTCGCTCGGTCAGGTCTTGTTGTTTTCCAAATTCCATTTATCGAGCAAGTTGGCGACCCAACACAAAAGTTGTCGAACTTGTTGGACAACGTAGCGAACTAGTTCGACAACTAGTTGTCAGCTCGTGTTGGCCAACAAGTTGTCGAACAAACTAGCTAAGTGGAATTTGGCCATAATCGCGGCGTTGGAGCTGCAGTGAGCGAGTGTGTGTTTATTGGTGTGTGGTCTGAGGCGCTGCGTGCTGACCGGATGTGACCAGGACAGGACTGACTGACTGCTATCTGCGGTCCACGAGCGGCGACAGCTGAGGCGTGACGCCGGGCAATTGACACTGTCATCGTGATGATGATGACGGTGACTTGATGGTTTCGTGGAACTGAGATGATTAATGCGTGGTCGTTCTGCAGTCGCGCATCCAGAATGGATTCCCGCCATGCACTGCGGCGTCGCGAGCATTTCCGTTTCCTGTCCGCCTGCTGCTGCTGCTATTGTTGTCGCTGACTGTGCAGACGCTAGGCAGGGCTGCAGTTTTGACGGAAAGAAGTGGGGTGAGGCACCTGCCTGGAACTCGTTGGCGTAAGTCAAAATTGTGGTCAAATTTTTCATGCTTTGCACTTTCTTTTAAAAACTATATCATGCAATAAAGATGCAATAAAAGTATCAACTGTATCGCACTGCATTGAAAATTGTTCTAAATTTGTACTTTTTGGCTACGAAATCTGGTTTTGTTGTTGGTCGCTGACACAAAAGAATTGCAGTAATCCAGGTAGTTGGTGATTCATCTAAAAGCTAACTTTTGAAATAAAATTACAATGAGAAGACAGAAAAACATTAAAATGTTTTAATCACAATTATACCATCATTATTTTTGCATTTGCCTCCCTCGCTCCGAGAGTAGGTCGCGCTGTGAATCGTCTCTTTCTCCATCCAGATCGTTGTCCATTTTCCGGATTGCGTCTTCAAGTTTTAGTCTCTCTCATGAAGTGACATTGTCCATTCACGCCCTATTTCTACTTTGTCTTTTTTTTATTTCTAGGCAAAGTCTTTTGAATAATGTTTATTTCCCAGAGATTTGTACTTGTGTCACATGATGACGCTGAAATATCTAAACTTACTTTCTGCTTTTTTGCTCGAAAAAGTGCGTCGCTGTCTCACTGACGGCCGACGCTAGATGGACATTGGACAGTGAACAGTGGACAGTCAGTGACAGCTGCGTGCTCGCTGTGATGACATGCCGGCACGGCGTGACGTCTGATGACGTCTCGTCCAGTGATGACGCGTCATGACGTGACCTGTCACTGGACGTCCACTAGTCGACTGACGTGTGGCAAACAGTCCAACTGTCGCTGTCCTTTCGAGCATCCAGCGTCTTCGCAGTCGCACATCAATATACAACATGCGTGCGTGTTAAATCACGGTCTGAAGGCGTTTTGTGCAACTTTGATTTCTTACTGTGGTTTATGTTGTCGGTAAGTGAAAGTGATTATTTGGAGTCCCAGAAATGATGTATATGTGTCGAGCCCGGCGTAAAACTTTTTTTACTCAATCACTGGAGTGGAGTAAATGAGTGTTGAACGAACTTATACGTCTTATGTGTAAGTTACACTGTCGTTGTTTGGTCTCGCTTGAATGCACCCGTGGAATTATCAACCCATTATACCACTGCAGACATAGTGCTAGAGATACGCAGTTCCAGCGTGACCGTGGAATACGATTGGCTTGTTGACGGTGAAGCAACGGGGTTTCTCGGCTGATCCTGCTACACTATTCGTCGTTAACTGGTGTATCATGCACAGAGTAGCCCTATTCAGTGATGACTCAAGAGCAGCATTGCGCCGTGCTGCTGCTGCTGCTGATAGCTCGTTGATGACGCACGCGTTAGTGTCTGCTTATCAGCTAATCCCATGCGATGCCTAGTACAGTCTATAGCTACAAGCTAAGTTTTACAGAACTATTTCAAACGAATAGCTGATGCAGCAGACTTTGTTTTTTTTTTTATTTTCACAATGTTTGTTGTGAGGTTTGAACAGATTGGCATTGATTTGACAGTGCCCGCTCAGCAGTCTTCGTATTTTAAGATTTGGTCAGAAAATTGCTTTTCGTACTTTTGCCGGTTCTTGGACGAACGGAAGTTCTTTGAAGTGACTTTGTTGGACCCAGAACAAAATTGAACCATTCAGCACACTTGGAAAACAATTGCCGTATTTTCTGTAAATGCTGTAGCGTCAGTGTTAAGTATAAACTTACCAATAATGGCTATAGTGTTGAAGACTTGCTTGCTTATACGCATAACGCATTTTTCACGTAAATAATAATATATCGCTGTCATCATTCATTTGGCTTAGCGCATTCATAGTGTGAACGTAGTGGGACGAAGAACGTGCACCTGCAGCTTACCACGGTAACATAAAATACAGAATGCAGGTAAGAAAATGTCTGATTTTCATTCGAAGGCGCACAACAGAAAAAACGTAGTGTGATAATAAGGTAGACGAGCATGTTTCGTTGTTGGTCGGTGACACAAAAGAATTGCAGTAATCTAGGTAGCTGGTGATTCATCTAGTAGCTGCTGAAGTCGACCGTGGTCATGCGATGTTACGCATGACTGATCGACACACGGGCTGGCGAGCGCAGTGGCGTCGACCGCAAACGGTTCATTGTTACAATTGCCGCCCAATTGTGCGCGTAATCTTTCAGCTGCAACACTGCTGCTGCTGCTGCTGCTGCTGTTGGTGATGTTTGCGTGATGCCTTGGTCCGTCCGTCGACTGAGCTGACTGGCGCAATATTGTTTTCTCGCAATCGCACGTCTTTGTTGCATCTCGACCAGTGATTTATTACATTACGCGGTCAACCGCACGTCTCACCTGTGTCGCTTACATCAGTGCATATCGGCAGACTCAGTAACCCCGCTGCTGCTGCTGCGGCTGGTCGTTTTAATACACTATGTGAACCGTGGATATAAATACTTCTTTGTTTTCCCAACTTTGTTTATAAAAATGTAATGAAGTGATACTTTTATAGTCGTTCGTGGATATGCGTAAGCCTATGTCTGAAGACTGTCTTCATTTAGAAGATCCATTACGGAAAGCTGCCAATAGAATAGAAGTGAATAGAGAATGACAGTCTACGGTAGTAGCCAAGCGGCCCAAGCCTCGCAGCGACGAGGGCCGAAGTCAAGTCAAGTCAAATCAAAAGACGCTGGCGCAGCTGAGAAGTAGAAAGTCACATTGCATGCCACGTGAGTGCATTTATTGGCATCAGCATTTGCAGTCTTGACAGTACTAACAACCCCTCAGTGCGGGGCGCGGGTCTGTCTTGCACTGTACTGACTGTGGGTCTGCTAGTGACTGGTCTTTGGTCCATCTAATCACTCAGCGTGTCTGTCGTCACTCGAGGACTGTACTCTACTACTAGTGCCGCAGTGCCGGCATTGCGTTCGTTTGAAGTACGCTCGGTCATTCCGGCTTACAGACCTCTGACTGACCTGTTCTAGGCGCACGCTGATTGCTACTTGGTGCTTTCTCCACAACAGACTTGAGACTACCGTCGCCGTGCGGGAAAGAACATTTAGTAGCATGCTAGTCCATGGGGAAGAGTGACCCCATCTGTAGCTTTTGTAGTTCCAGCTGGAATTACAGTAAGATGAATCCGCGAATATATTGAAAATCTTAGTTCGTCACCAAAGTCCACGGAGTTGAAACGTTCAGTTCATATGCTGGTACTGTACTGCTAAAAATGGTATTTTAACTGATGATAATGTTAGGTAGCGTTTTGATCCCAGCCGTCGCTGTGTTTGCTGCTCCTGAGACCAATGTGGCCAATAGTTACTGGCTGCAGGATATCTCCGTGTTGTTGCCCCGCCTGCTGTCGGTTTCGTGTCCTGGTCAGACAAAATTATGCACGTCATAACGCTTTTGGTACGATGTTCTTTCATCTTGGTTGAGTCTGTAACAGCTGCTGTCCCATGCCTGGAGCGCTATGACTGTGCCGCACCTAGCTGCTGCACTGTTATTTCGCTATGCTGTAATTATTTGCTGCTAATTTCGTGCGCTGTTCGATTACGTGGCAGCTTTTTAATTTGCTGTGATATAATTAATGCAACGTGTGTGATGGCGGTTGGTAACAGCGGACAGGAAAAGGAAGAAGGATAATAGTCTATTCTGTACATTGAAATAAGAGCAATGCAGACAGGAGGAAGCTGAAGAAAAGTTGAGATGGACAAGAGGAGAAGAGAAGTTTGCCAGGTGACGTAGTCAGCGGAAGACAAAACGTCTGGATCTGTCGTTGTCGTTTGTCTGCATTCTCTAACTATTTCAGAGTTGAGACCGCATGCTGGTAGAATGGATTGTTGATTAATTATCATTACGTCATTGGCCACACCTCTACCAACCGCAGTGAATGTTTAATTAATCTGCAGTCCATTAGTGGCCCGCAGAAGTAGAATTGTAAATTGGCTGCAGTTGGCCGTATTGAACATTCACGTGATTAGTTCTGTGGGCTAGCTGAGTGATTGTTGGCTCATTTGCATATGATTGGCAGCCATCTGTGCGCTGGTTCTAGGATGTCGTCTGCAGCAGGCTAAAATGGCGCGGGAACGTCGCACCCTATTTGGACGTGTCCCCCATTTCATTACTTTCCTAAAATCCGTATAAAAACGCCATCTTTGGCAATATATTTGCGTTCAAAACTTTGGTTTACTCCAATACATTTATTTTCTGTCTTTCCATTTATAACATTATTGTTTGTAGTTTTATTTTACAACAGTTTCTGTAGCTGAGGAAATAACATATTTGCAATTAAATGATCAACGTATCGAAATAATGTTATTGCAGTTTTTGCCTTATTACGCCACTGAACACGTTTATGGCCTTCATTGTCGGTTTCTGTGATGCATACATTGTCTGTTGTCGGAGCGTTAGTTCTTCCATTCCTCATTCGTTGTATTTGCCTGGGAGCTGAGCATGGAGTTAAACCGTGATGTGGTTGTTATTCCACTTTCACGCTGTTTTTCTCTGCATGCCATGTCGTGCTTTCGCCATGTATGAATGTAACTCGTCGTCACAGATTGGCCACGTGCATGACGATGCATCGTCGTCGGTGCTTCTCGGCATGTAGCTGGACCAACCGATCGGTCTGTAAGTCACCGGACGTGTGACAGCTGCACGTTCACATCTACTAACATATATTCTGTATAGCTCATCATCACAGAACTATACGGAGCGTCACCTGCCATATGAGATCACACAGTGTTATCTGCCACCCGATACAGGTGAACGCACAGTATTTTATATAACTCAGGCCATGCAGTGAATCCGGTATTCTGTAAGCTTAGGCCTATTCGATTTGCCTAACCGGAAGGATGGAAGGCTGAGTTAGCCTGGAGTAAATTTTTATGTATACTACTAACGGATGCATTAATAGATCTGTATGTTGATATTGATGCTTTGTGTCAGCGTGGTCGCATACGCGCTTGTTTCCTTGTTAGGTGTTACGTGCACATGCATCATGTATATTTACTCAACTTTCTCCAATGCCCAGTGTTGTACTTGGTAACGCGTTGACCAAGAAACCTGTCAGTGGTGCTATTCGTCGTGTAGTAAGTGAACGCACTTTGCTGTCGTCTGCATGCGGTGCACGGTGAAGACTAATAACGGCGCGTGGCTGACTATAGGCCCATGTATGCACGTGGTAATTGATATTTAACTGTGCGTCGTCGGTGGTCGATAGTTGTATGTATAACATGGCGAACGGACGGCATTACGCTCCGGTCGTTGCTACCGGATGGCGACTCGTTCGCTATACTTTCATTAACGATTTCTCACCGCAGCTATAACTTGCTCGTAATGCATGACGTCCTGTGGTAATGACTGTTATCGACGTGCCAGAGACCTGCTACTGCCCTGGGTCTGGGTGCATCTCTCGCAACAGCTTGCTTAATTAACAAAAAATGCTGTATTTCGAGACGGAAATGTTACTGGAGGCAAAGTGGCAGAACGCTAGACGCAAGTGAACGACTGACAGCATTATGTTACAGAATGCAGTCTGACGACTATACCACCTATATATAGTATATACATTGTGTGAATCGAATCGAATCGTGTCTGCGAGTTGAAATATCTTTGCCAACTCGCATGCGTTGACCTGGCATTATTCGATCCGCTTCAGTTGCCAAACAAGTGCCGTCGCAGCGTGCAGAATATGATTGGCGTTCTGGCCCCGGCTGGTTTCACTAATCTTCACCCATTAGCCCATTGGTCGTTGCGGTGGTCGGTGGTCGCCGTTGCTGTTCGTTTTTCACCACTCTCTTTCATTTATTTCGGCGCGTCGGTACGGTATTGGTCTCGTGAAATTCCGGTCGTAATCGGATGTATTGACGACTGACGGTCGTTCGGGCGTTGTTCGCGAGGTGGCGCCGCTGCAGCAGGTGCTTGCTGCAGTGGCGTAGCCAGAAATGTGAATTGAGGCTCTCTCCTCCCTTTCCCTACCATTCCCTTCCTCTCTTTTCCCCCACTCGTCCCCTTCCCTCTCCCTTTCCCTTCGTTTTTCCCCTCTCATCCCTCAGTTTAGAAATACGACCCTTAAAATCCAGCTAGAGTCTGAGCGCTGTGTGAGAGCTGTGGTCGAAATTTAATTTAGTGCATTTATAGATGTAATAAACGTTTTTGCTCGTCACGTTTTTACTTTTGAACGTTTATTTTGTGAACGATTTTTATTTTAAAAAACGTTTATTGAAAATTCTTTCAAGAACTTTCAGAGGAACTTTTAAAACGACGTCATAGTGGTAGCAGTTACAGTTAGTCTACTGATACTGGGTCTTATGACCACACGGTTGAATTGAAACTGAATACATGCAGTTTTCTTTCTCTGTCTTGAGTTTCAGTTATACTGCACCTACAGCATTAGGCATTAAGCAACGGGTTGAAAAATTAGGGCTAAAGTTTTTTTATTTAACGTTTTTAAACGTTTCTTTTATTTTTGCCACGTTTTTACGTTTTAAAAAAAATTTGGAACGTTTTTTTACATGTTTGAGTGCATTATATCTTCGAAATATGAGATTCGGTGGCAACAATTCCAATTATGTTACTGAGAATTAACTGACCAAATTCAGTACAGTTAAGACGTCTTGTCTACGCCACTGGCTCGCCGGAGCCGGCGCTGCGTGCAGCTGTCGTGCAGGCGCCTGGAGTCGCTCTGCGTCGAGTGATCGTCGTCGCCACTGGCTTGCGCTTGCCGTGCCTGAGTGCATGGGCCGCAGTAGTGCTCCGTGTTTTTTTTGCGCGCGCGTTATCCGGCTAGCACGAGTTGGCGGGCAGTGCGACGCCGGTAAACAATACCTTGACTGACTTGACTGTCAACGTGCTAGTACTAGTAGGCCTACCTGGGGACTTCCAGGATTTCGACGTTCCAGTGACGTCATCGGCTGATATATAGCAGCAGCAGCCGAGACATGAATCTACTGTGTTGCACGTCGCAGCGTAAGCGCCCGACAAAACGCACACCGCTCTGTCGCCGTGGTGAGTTGGTTCTCACGTTACTGCATGCATCTTAATAATCGCCGCCCAAGATGCTCTGTCAGCTGCAGCTACTTCAGCTGACGATATTTCGCATTATAAAGTAGGCCACTAGTCTCTTATTTGATCTCACCCTAGAAGACTCGTATAGTTGCAGTTCCGCTGCGTATGCGCGCTTTCGAGTTTGAGTTTGATCAATTCGTCGCAGTCTGCTTTCTCTGAGAAGTATGAGTCGTCCTCTGAAACTTCTTGTTCGTTAGAGAATGTTATAGTAATGCAGCCGGTGTAAATTTAAGAGAATATAAGCCTGTACATATGATATTAGTTTCGTCGCTGTAGTATGAATGATTTTTTCACCGTGATATAGGGCTACATAGCACAACGACGATAATGGGAAGTCGCAGAACGAACGATGTGACGTTGCCAGTTTGGGTTTACTATGTTGTATGTCGTTCGAATGTGTTTTAGAATGCCTTCGCCATTGGCGCATGCATTATTTGATAGTGTGCCGGTTGAATCGCAGTTACATAGGAAATCGTGTAAAAAGTGATGCATGTGTAGTGCTTGGTTGTGCTGGATTTTTTAAATAGTTTTGTTCGGGGGTGTTGCCTGCCTCAATTGGCGATCACTGAACACCGTACGAATGCGTAATTACTGCAATTCGTCTGTACCGGCAGCGGGAAATGGGTCGATTGTTGGTTTCGTACCCGTAGCCAGTACTTGGTCATATACCGTGCAGAACGTGTTATTTGACGTTGTAAAAAGTGCCCATGGGCGTGTTTGTAAGCGTATATGCGACTGTCCATCAAGCGTGTATAGCCTAATGAGCTGTATACTGCATAATAATCGTTCGGTGGTCAGTTCTTTTTAAAACTGTTAGTTGACGAGGACAAAGCTAACCTGAGCGGTATAGCTGTTGTTGTTTTTTCTCATCGACGACCTGCGGTGTGCACTGTGCATGGTGGCGCTGAAAAAGTGGAACATAACGGCTTTACGCAGGTCTAGATCCAACACTCGGACAGTTTTGCATACGATTAACCAACCTCAGTCATTGCAGCTTTTCACTGCAGTTATCTCGGATAATCGTTTCCGAAACTGTCCAATTGCTCGATCTAAATCTAGGTATCCACTCTTTATGCATGCGCCACCCGCGGGGTGTACACTGTAGCGTTTGGTGCAGGACGAGAGCTTGTCATAGTTGACGCAGATCGATCGTGGACGTGCTGAGTATGAATGATGATCAGTGTGCCACTGTGCCATAGATGAATGTCTGATCATCCGCCAGTCGTCTAAGCTTACTGACGATTTGGGTAGTGACAAATAATGTCGAAAAAGTTAAGATAAGGGGTGGGTGTTGTTGGGCTAATTTCACGTGAAAGTAGCATTTGTGCTGATATCACAGATTGGGCTGACTGAATACCAACTAGTAGAAGATGGCGGACAACATAGCAAAGGTGAAAAATAACGTAATGTAGAATTACACGAGCGGGCACAACTTGAATCACAATATTTAATGTGAATTGCATAAGTTGATGCTTATTATGTGACCGTCCTAATAGGCCACAGTTTGTGTCTTTCTCATCCATATCGTATGAGCTTTTTAACTCGACAACTACAAGGCATGGATGAGTGAGCGTTCCACAAGAAAGATGTAGCCGGCGTGTCAGTTTCAGTTCAAAACGTCAAAACAATCGGGGTTATTGTTGGCCAGTGCAGTGTATAGGCGGACGGCCGCATTGTATGTCTGTAGTGGGCCAAGATCTTCGCTCATAATTAAGAAACTGGGTGTTAACTTAAACTCATAATTCTCCAGTCAGTCGTGAGCGTTGAATGTAGTTGTAAAGCCTTGTTCATAGCGACAAACTCAGCTCGACTCAACTCATCCCAACTGGTTGAGTTGAGTCGAGTTTTTTTTCTGAATGAGACATAATGAGACATCAGAGAGTTAGCGGCATTTCCCACTTTAGCCCGCCGGTCGCTGCTATTCGGTCTTGATTCATTACAGCGCTGGTCAACACTGACCATTACTGACCACTCAGTGTCCAGTCTGAGCTAATCATCAGTCGATCGACTGTCGATATGCAGCTTATTCTTGTACACGCCGACGCCAATAATCATAAAAGCACTGCAGAGAGGACCACTTAATAGCTTAATACACGCCGCACGTTGATGCTTATTGAACGACTTGTTGTATTTAATGATAAACAGTATTTCCGTTTGGTCTGTCGATCAATATATAGAATATATAGATGTATCACATTAACTATTGATTAACTTTTGAAATAGTGAGAGATTTTATGTTTAGATTTACTGATTTATGCATGATTGCAAAATTTGGTGAAATGATTTACCGTAAATGTAACAACAACACACAGTGCTGCTGCTGCTGTGGATTATTGTGCAAGCGTAATGCTGTTAATCAGTTTTCCGCTTCTTTCCGTATTCACGTCTTCCCGATGACGTAAAATGCTGCGCAATTGTGTTGTCGTTCATCATATTACCGGTAATTCTTTAGAAGGCGGATGTATGCAGCAGGGACCGACCATCGTGAAGATCAGTATGATGAGCAATTCAGCAGTATACTCCACCCAGGCGCCTCGAGTCACGCTGTGAAACGGTGAACACATGCACGCAGTTACCTCAAGGGTTCTTTCTACTGTTGACACCTGTTGACTGACAGCGGAACCGTGTATATGGGCGGTGTCTCACATTCTTGTGTTTACGGTTGTTACACAGTGCCTTTAATGTTCCAACTTCCAACAGTGCACACTGTGCTACAGCGTCGTGACGCACGTATAGAATGTGTGGGTGCAATTGCATTGTATTTCAGCTAAAAATGTCGCAGCCATTCTGTCGTGCCTGCCGTATGCATGTTTTATTTAATGACCGTACGTTTAAAGAAGCGAATGCAGTGCAGGTGTATTATACGCCCTTTAGAACTGCGTAATGTAGAAGTCGTCTGGTCGTTATATAAGGTAGTACAGATTTTTTGCGGCCTCGGAGAGCATGTTCAGCTGTTCGCTATTTTGTGAACTAATAGTAATTCATGTATAAGCTGATACATGGTGCATTGTCGCTGGTGCGGTTGACGGTAGGTAATCACCATAGCTCGTCGATTGACTTGTATAATATAGACTATGCTACCTGTGTCATTGGTGATTAATGGTCGGTTGCTGCGTCTATAGAAATACACATGCTAGACGCCATGTATACTAGCGTGTAACGACGTGTATTGATTACTCGTTACTGATAGATGTGACTTGTACGCCGCTATGCACGCAATTGCGTTACTGATGTTATACTGCCATTTTTCTATTTTTGTTATTTTTATTTCTGCCAAGGTGAGCGTAGTGAACATTGAAGGAGATTAAGAGATTGGCCGTTCTGTCCGTCGTTCCGTCGTTCCTTCTGTGTACATATGACGTCATTGCACCAACAGCGCAAGCAGCAACGCCGGCTGTTACTTTTCCCTCCCTCTGCAGCGAAGCGGCTTTTCCTTCTCCCTCATCTTTCCTTGTTGTAGGTGCAGTAGCAGTAGTAATGTTTAAATCACTTCACTTGGCGGAGATATGCTTTCTCACGAGCACCTTCTAGTTAACTAAGTTAACTACTTGCAGCATGCCTATATATAGTTCAGACTCTCTCTCTCCCTGTCCCATTTTCCATCATCATCGCCTCGTTCCTTTCCAGGAAGATCCACTGCAGGTGTCGTGAGTGGGTAGAAAATGACATGTCGGTATCTGCAGTTTGTTGTTGTGTAAATGTTTGTCAAAAAAAGAGTCGGTTTAATTTTTAGTCAGTTTTTGACATTTGTTTGTCTGCCGGTTGTATTTTTGAACGGCGTTAACTCATAACCACGTTTGCGCGAAGATCTTTGTGATGGTCTTTTATTGCTTTGGCGTTTTGTTGATAGAAAATTCTATTAGCTCTGGCAGCAATGTAATGTTTTTGCGTCAGTTTGTTTGCTGCTTGGTTGGTTTGTCTGATAACTAGAGTTATTGCAAATTTATGGATGATTCTTAGAAGGAAAAGCCGGGCGGCAAGAAACGGCGATTAGATTTGAGGGGGAGGAGGGGGGGGTAGAAACTAAAGATGTTTATGTTGCTGTTTGTGTTGATGTTCAGACGCGAGTTCGAACGTTCACGCGCGCGCGGTCAAGGACTACAGTAACGCTCATGACGCCAGCCACATCTCGTTCCGCGAAGGAGACCTCATCACGGTACGACACGATTCACCGTGCGTGTGTATAAGTATAGCTTTACGGGTTGTTGATGGAGTGAAAGAAACACATGGCGAATAGTGGGGCTAGTGTCTTACTGACCAGAATTAACTTGATAGAATTCAACGCTGTGGAACGATTTCGACGTTAGCTTTCCATATACAACTGCGCATTTTTTCGGCCGGGATATGTTTTTGTGATTTCAACGGTTTATAGAGACCTGGCTTGATTTGCGGTGAGCGAGAAAGCTAGCGGTTGATAAACAAAAAGTCGGAACATTAGTGAAGTAGGCCAAATACTTAAAGACGTAAACTACTGAGCTGTGCAACACAATATTGACTTTTCGACTTCGGGGCATAACTGCAAATGAAATGTCGTGGACCTAAGAAATTAGCATTGTTTTTGAGTGCATGATTTGAAAACGACGACATAATTTCGCCACGAAAATTCGTTTTTTATTCGGCCGCATTGCGGGTCATGCCCGATCGTCCCTTGGCCTGTTTGTCTGTCCCGTACGGGCGTAGGAAAACCGCAATCGGTGTGAACGTTCCTCTTGGCAGGAGTAACCGGTGTCTCAGTTTTGAGTGGAAAAGGTTAGGGTTGCGCATTGTCGGACGGCCGCGTAATATGTCGGCACTGGGTCGACATAATATTTTTTAGTTTATGCTGTGCGTTTGAGAGCCAGTTCGCGCGACATGTTGCTACATGTCCATGAAGGTTTTTATGCGTTCATCAGTCACCGGTGTGTGTCAGCGTCGCTAAGGACGGGGTCGTGCCTGGCTGCTGGCCTGGCGTACAGGTGGGCATTGGACCGATTGATTTGTGATTGCGAGTCGATGTTTAATGCGTTCTGCACGCAAACAGCCATCAACAAGCTGCCATCTACATATGCTGCTCCCGCGTCCAAACTGTTGTTCATCATGCTATTCTAATCTAATCTCTACTCTGCTGCATTCTCCAACCAGTGAGCGTGCAGGATGTCGTACCGTGAAATAATGTACTGTATCTGATAATTTTATTAATTACGTATGCTAATTTTTATAATAACGCCGAGCAGTCACACTGAGTGTTTATAGCGTCGTCTTCATGGCACGACCGTTGCTACGACTCATCCAGCACTCGCCGGCTATGGCGATTTTGCAGTAGTCTAGGCAGGCCTACCGGTTTTGCTCAGTGCAGGTGTATTTAGAATTTGAGGAAGGGGCAGGGTGTCCCCAGAAGATAGAGCCTTTTTGTTAATTGATACATAAATTGTAACAGTGGCGTATTTAGGATTTGGCAAAGGGGGGCCATGGCGAGCGCGCAGAGCGCGAGCCCATAACAGGAGTCTGGGGACGGAGCCCCCAGCGAGGTCCAGGGGCAAAGCCCCTGGTCGGCCTGAAGCTGAAACACTTTTTGCTTTTGAACGTTCAATGAAAGCCGCAAATTTGCCCATTTTTTTCTGAAATTTGAAAAAGCAGAAAAATCACAGCGTCATATCAAATGCAATCTCACATGGCGATTTTAATCGCATATTGTATCGGTATGAAAAAATACCATCAAACGTTGTTGAATTTTGCAATTCTTGCTGGAAAACCTCAAAAAACGCACTTTTTCACATAAAGTCGCCTGTAAAAAATTTTCATGGTTGGGCCAAAGGGGAGCATCACAAGGTGGCCCACCCCCCTAAATACGCCACTGAATTGTAACGTTCCAGGAAGCAAAATTGTGCAAATTCGTAGCGCCAATTAGGTGGGCGTGGCAGGTTGCCCCTTTCTGTTAAGTACGCCACTGCGAGGACTATACGACGTGCGAGCTCCAGCCTCCAGGAAGAATTAAATCCTAGCCTGGACACAGGCTTCAACGGGAATGATTATTCTGGTGTCTTGTCTGTCGTGATGTCTAGACGGATGGAGGCTTTTCATTACATGGGACTGCGTGCATGTAATGAAAAGCCTCAAACCGTCAAAACATAACGATGGGACTGAGGGTGACAGTGGCTAGTTGCTTGATGGCAGGCAGCATTTGATGGATTAAAACATCACTGCAGCTGACATTGACCGACTATCTTTGACTGCCCGTGCACTGCTGTAGTTTTTAGCCGACCGTACTTGAGTAACTGTCGAGCTATTGGTATGAGTTGTCGTTCGTCCGTCTGTCTGTCACGGATGCATTGTGGCTAAATGTTGCGAGATAGGGTCTAAGTTGCTATTGATCACTATAAATAGGAAGTAGCATGTTGGTTTTCAAATGACATGGAAATGGATGACCTTGGATGACCTTGAAAGGTTGTAACGCACTATGGTATGCCAATTGTGCGGTATTGTGGCTAAACGGTAAGTCGTAAGGGGTCGGCGATGTAACCATCGGATAGGGCGCTGGCGACTTTTTATAGACTGTCAGTAGCAAACATGTCTCCATCGGCAGCGGTTTGACCGCAATTTTTAATGGAAAATTTTAAGGTATAAGTGGCCTTATTTCAGAAACGGTGAGAGATAGGGCCTAGGTTGCTAATGATCACTAATAGGAAGTGGCATATTGTCTTTCAAATGACATGAAAAATCATTGAAATTGGATGACCTTGAAGGTCACTGACAACCAGTACGGTCGGCTATTCTGTTTGTTTTCTTGTTTGTAGCCTATAACATGTAGGCCTACTACCGGAATGCGCATAAAATGTGGAACATGCATGCTTTACATAGTGTGTGTTCTACTTTTTATGCAGCACCTTGTAGTAACTAAATGCTAGAATATATCAGTCTCACGCTGTCTTGTTTTACTTATTCGTCCTTATTGATGTGGCTGATACGTCATCATTCGTCTGCCTAAGGCGTTGACGTTGAATAAATCCCGATAACTTTGTCTGCTTCTCCGCTATAGCAAGAATGATGAGCTTAATCAAGCTGCCATCAGCAGTAGCAGCGGCAGCGAACCGTTGACTTTTTACTGTTTTTGTCCACTTGTGAGCCGTTATTGATGCGTTGATCTATTAGTTTAAATTGCTATCTGTCTTGATGATTGGCACGAGTACCAGAACAACTTTTTCCGCATAAATCAGCATGTATCCGACGCCATTTGTTTTTTTGCGGCTTCTTTATTGCAAATTTGATGTTTTACGTTTCATTGCATTTCTGTCTGCCTATAACTGTTCTTTTCTTGTGTTTATCAACTGCAGCGTTCTATAATTACAAGTTTGTTATTAGTGCTGAGTTTATCACATGCTGAGTTATTGCATATCTGTGTTGTAGGTGACCGAGCAGCACCCAACGAGTGGTTTATGGAAGGGTTTTCGATGTACAACGAGCGGCGTCATGACACGACCAGGATATTTTCCCGCTACGTCTGTGGTCCTTATCAACCCACAGAGTCAGTTGTCACGTTATTTTTTTGCCGAAATACTTTACTTAAGGTCAGATAATGAATATTAAAAGTTGAGAGACGCTGATGAAAAAGAATAGAGATGCATTATTTGATTACCGTATAAGAAGTTGCTACCGTAACTAAATATCGTATTCACTCTAAGTGAATACATGTACGCATATCTTTGAGCACGCGAACTGAAAATGGGTACACCAGTTACTCCTATTGAGGGGAACGTTTTCACCAATTTTGGTTTCCTACCTTTTGTTTTCGACTTAGTAGACAGTACAGGACAAACACACAGACAAACGGACGGGCAAGACCCGTAATGCAGCCTATGCTGAAGCTGCTAACTAAGTAAGTGAGTAAGTAAGTAAGATAACTTAAGGGGCGCAATTTAACAGTTAGCCACAATGCGCCGCGCTCTCAGCATCTGAACAAAAATGTCTTCAGCAGCCGCCTGAACTCTTCGAAGTTAATGTCAGTTTGTCTCAGATGTGTTGGAAGTTTGTTCCACAGCCTCGGACCTGCAGCAGCAAAGCATCTGTCTCCATAGCTGCTGTAGGTCCATCTGATGACACATGTCCTTGAGTTGGCAGAACGCAGCTGACGACGACCTTCGCCAGAGACCAGCTGACAGTCGGCGACCAGGTAAGCTCGAGCCATGCCAGATGGTGACAAATAGACCAGAGTGGCCATCTTGAAAACCATTCGACGCCGAACCGGAAGCAAGTGCAGCTCCTGTAGCACCGGCTTTATATGGTCACAGCGTCCAGCGCCGGAAACCAACCGCACAGCTGCATTCTGTACAGACTGCAGCCTGCTCATCAGACCGTCCGTGATGCCGTAGAAAAGTGAGTTGCAGTAGTCCAGGCGACATGAAATAAATGCCTGGACCAGCGTCTGTGCAGTGTGCATGGTGCGTGGTAGGCGTCGACGAGCGTATGACGTGGACGTCTGGTAGCATCGGTCGAAGGACTGGCGTTGACACAGCCACCTGGCAGCAGCAGCAGCAGCAACTGCGTCATCACAGCACTGGACATCCACGTCACATGCTTACAGGTCACTCACCAGCCAGTGTGCTGAAACATTTTACTAATTGTTGTCGTTCTAGTGGCACACTGAGTGTGTTCGAGGTTATTACAGTAATGCACTGTATAAATTACATACATAATTACTTACTTACTTACTTGTTTTATTGTGACTTTGACACTCTGCTGGCGTTTGATTTATTATGCTGCTGTCTCAATAGACAGCATTTTGGGTCTTGCCCGCCCGTCTGTCCGTTCGTTTGTCTGTCCTTTACGGGCTACAACCTTGAAAACGAAAAAGGCATGGAAAAGACAATATTGTATGAACGTGCCCTTTAGTAGCAGTAACCAGTATGCCAATTTTCACTCCGAAACACTAAAGATCAAGCTTAGTGGACGCCGAAAACCTTAAGAAATTGATGCATATCACATGCAAACACAGCTGGTCGGGGCATTGCAAAAGTGGACTTTCAGTTGAAATTCGAAATAAGTATGTATTGCATTAGTATAGCTAGGCAGATGGCCGCATCTTATATCGGCAGTGGGCACTGGGCAGACATATTTGCTTATTATTTTTACTTTTAATTGTCTTACGGTAGGAGAAACAATGTGTGGACTGTGGAGAGAGGCATATCAAGTATGATGTGACAGGATGTGGATGATAACATTTCAAGAAGTCATGGACACAGCGGTAGTTTATAGTATATGAATATGTTTAGTAATAGATTTGTGCAATGGCACACTGTTAAGCAACTCCTTACTTGCCCACTTTACATCTTTTTAGCAAATAGTTGTGCTGTTATTTTAGAGCTGTTAAATGCATTTATACTGCACAATCACATTTTGCAGATGGTGCTGTTGAAAATGGAATAGTTCGCCCTCAGACTTATCACACAATGTCTTCATTACAGGTATGTTTACACTGGAAATTATAACTTGGATTAATGTTAAAAAGCAGCCATTCCTACGTTTCGTTTCATCAGCTTCTGTGTCTTATTATATTCTTATTCTTAGTAATGAGATGAATCAGTTCTACGCTGAGAACTAATGAGAAATACAACATATACCTATAAAACTGTCTAAGCTCAAAAGACATGAGAAGAACTTTTGGTAGTGGATTTCTTGGCTAGAAGAAGTTGAGCACACAAGCTGAATTAAGAAAGCTTGCAATAAACTATTTTAGAGCTTATAATAACATACCGGCGGTAATTAGCAAAATGGTATCACTGCTTTTCTGTCTTCTTAGTCTTGGTATGGCAGGCTTATGACAGTTTTTTTGCAGGTTGCTTCTGTCATCTGCTTCTGTCTTTATGAGTTTGTAGTCACATCGTTTTTACTTTTGGTGTCGCTTTAAAATACTCGATGAACGTATGTAGGTAGACGTTGTACAGCTGCACTACAGCAGTGCTATTGGAAGGCATACATGCTACATTGTCATGCATGTAATAATCTGTGGTGTCGTACTGTTTGTATTTGTGTTTAGTCACTACCACCACATCATAACCTGTCTGTCCACGTGCCGCCGGGTCTTGGAGCTGGAGATATGCTAGTCGGTAAAGATAGTCCTGGAAGTGGTAGCCATGGCAGTACAGCAGGCAGTGGGTCTGGCCCATATCAGGTATAGACAACGTTGATACATAAGTATACGTGTTTGATGTGTGCATTGCTGAGCTATGTCAGAATTTCACAGCGATGCAGTTTCTTTGCTTCTAATGATTATAATTAATTTATGCTGTCTTATATACACACCATTGTATACGGTCTGGAACAGTTTGCCGGAGTCAGTCAGGTCATCGCCGTCATTGCAAGTTTTCCGCAGCAGACTGAAAACCGAACTTTTTGCCCGGTCTTATAGACATAACTAAGAACGTCTCATTGCGCTGACTACTATTACGTGACTACACTGTTTAAGCTTATTGTTACGTGTCCTTGTAGTCTTAGGACTTAACGCCATGCTAAAGTTTATTCGTCCTTCATCATCATCGTCATCATCATTGAATATACGCGATGTTTCATAAAAAGGGACCCCTTATTGTTTTTCTCATAATTCACTTAAATGATGATCAATTTACACAAAATTTTTACCAGCTGTAGCTGAAGAAATACTAATTCAAAATATTGCAACAAACTATGGCAGTTGATTAAATATTTTTTGCTAGTCGTGACGTAATGCTGACATCATAATGTGTCACAGGTACAAGCTTGATAGTCTCAGCTGGTGCTGTCTATCGCTACCCTGCTCCAATAGTGAAAAATTTGGTTCGCTGATGACAAATTTTTGAAGTTTTACAGTTGCAGCCACAAAAACGTGCAAAGCGATCGCATTTACGTGTCTGTGGGGATAGTTGGAATTTCACATGTTCGAGCAAGACAGTGCACTAGCACACCGAGCTTGCAAAATGGTTGCGTTTTTGGATCGCAAGATGCTTGATTTCATGTCCCCATGTTGCTTAGTGACATGATAAGTATTTTTCATTAGCGAATCAGATTAAGTTTACTATCGAAGCTCGGTAGCAACTGACAGCACCAGTTGAGACTATCAAGCTTGAACCCGTGACATATTATGACGTCAGCATTACGTCACGACTAACAAAAAATATTTAATCAACTGCCATATTTTGTTGCAATATTTTGAATTAGTATTTCTTCAGCTACAGCTGGTAAAAATTTTGTATAAACTAATCATCATTTGAGTGAATTATGAGAAAACAAAAGGGGGTCCTTTTTTATGAAAGACCGTGTATTTTGTTTTAGCCAAACAATAGTACCGTAATAATAATATGTGCATCATTTCTTGCCATCTGCATCATTTTTTGCTAGGCGTTTTACCGGCGCTGGCCAGATTTGTAAATGTGCTGAGTGTGCTGTAGCTTGCAGTCTTTAAGCTTGCAGTCTTTATACAGTTTCTTTCTGAATTTATAAGCAGTACTATCGATTGGTTGTCTGAAATGAGACTGACACTGATGTTATACCTGTGGTAAACAGACGGCGTGTCATGCGTGCAATGGCGGCCTGCAGCAGCAGCACAGACTGTCAGGTCAGAGCTGTGAGTCCGGCGTGTCGTCATCATCGCGTCAGAGCTACCACAGCGGCACTTCCACTGGCTCGTCGAGTAGTCAGGGCAGTCTCGACAGGCTGGAGGAGAGCGGATACTCCAGCACTGTCAACGTACATGATCTGATGCGACAAGGACGATCTGTAAGACTCTGCTTGTCCACTTGGTCGTCGTCTTAGCCATCGCAATTCTGTCTGTCTGTCTATTCGTCCGTCCGTCTGTCCGTCTCATGGGTGGATCAGTCAAAAACGGTGCAACATAGAATCACCAAATCTTCACCATCGGCTGTCTAGAAGACTCTAGTTTCAGGATCCTTATAGCTTTTTCATAAATTCGAAGGGGGTCACCTCGAACAAAGGTGCTAAATGAGAGGAGGGTAGGGAAAATTTGCGATTTCTAGCTGATACGGTGTTGGCAGATCGAGACAGGTCACGACTTCTGGTGAATACAAGTACACGAAATTTGAGCTAATGCTCACGAGACGCGCGAAAGCCTATAGTAGTTCCGGTTTAGTAGTTTAGCTGAAAATTGGGGTGTTCACGCTAAGTTAATATACAAATACCAAATTCTTTATCTGGATCGCATAACGATAGTAGCGTGTCGTCACCTTGTGAATGATATAGACTTGTGTCGCAGCTCTAAATCGCCAAAAAATCCATAAAACCCCCTTTTTGGCGTTCAGGGTCATTCAAGGTCATTGAATTTGGCGCCAATCGAAAGCCAGTCTACGACTTCCTATTAGTGATTAATAGTAACCTAGGCCCTATCTCGCACCCTTACTGAGATGCAGCGACTTATTGGCCAAAAATCGTAAATTTTGCCCACCCCCTCTCATTTAGCGCCCTCGTTCGGGGTGACCCCTTTTGAATTTATGCGAAAGCTTTACGGTTCCTAAAACTAGAGTCTTCCGGGCAGCCGACAGTGAAAATTTGGTAATTCTAGCTTGCACTGTTTTTGACTGATCCACCCGTGTGACGGACAGACGGACAGACAGACAGACAGACAGAATTGTGATGGCTAAGACGCTTTTGCGCGTAAAAACACTCTAGATAATTAGCCGTGGTCGTCTGGCGCCCTCTGGCGACTGATTTTGTTTTACTGGGCTTTCAAACATGCACCGCTGTTGCGCATTACTTTTTGCGGTAGCAGGGCTTTACTTGTATTGACTGCTGGCTTTATCATTTTTAGGCGGAATTGCTGCCACTGCAAGTGATTCTGACTATAGCTACACATTTCTCCATAGCGTGGTCTGTCTGCTTGTCACAATTGTGCACCCTGTTCAAATCTTTCAGTTGATTTAAATGCCATTTGGTAGGTACATCTGTGGGCTCCAGTGACTTATTTTGTCAGATAAGGCGTCCCTGGAAGAGAACATTTTTAGGTCCAAACTTTTAATGAAAACATGCAGTTGCTCATTTATGATTCACCAGGTGGCAGCGTCGATCAGTGATTTAGCTTATTATCAAACTAGTTTGGTGACGTTGTTATTGTTGTTGAGACGTGGGTCTGTGGTTGGACTGCGTAGGACGAGGAGGTGCTTCACATGTGGTTGTCCAGTCTTCGTCTGGATGACTTCTGTTCGATGTTCGTCATCGCTGGCTATGATATGCCGACCATATCACGCATGACGCCTGAGGTTGGACTTCAAACTTGTCTTTCGTCATCAACATAGTAATGCCGTTGCCCATAATACCGATTGATAATTTTGTCAGTGTTTGATCGTTAGCGACATATTTTGTTTTTAAAATGAAGAAGAAAGTGTGTAGTGTGGTCAGTTTTTTGGTCACAGGTTTAATTGAACATTTTATGTGAATACTGTAGTAAAGTGGAGTGGCCTTTTTATTGCTGACACGTTGTTTGTGAGACAATAATGTCGTATGACCTCTTATAATCTATATGCCACTGAAATAAATTTGGGGGAGGGGGAATGGCTTGCGTGAAGTGATGTAGCGAGAGTACTAGTAGTAGTAGCAGTCCTAATTATAGGTTAAACTGTGGCTTGCTTTGACTGGCATTTATTTTGAATGCGTGCAAATTTGCAGTAAATGTCAGTAATTCAGTACTCTTGATAGAAGGTTCATTTTCACAATCATTGGCGTAGATGTGCGTACACATGTGCAGGATCTTACAGCGATTGGTGTTACAAAGCCGTCAGCTCGGAAGAAGTTAAAATCGGAGATTGGGAAGCTGACGATTCACGACGGCATTCCTGATTTCAAGCCGGTAACTGCCTTATTCTAGTGCATAGGCCTATTGTGATAGTTTGCTTGCAACTGAACGTTGTTTTCACACTAACCAGACTGATGTTGCAATTATTGTATCTTGCATTTTAGAATCTTTTCATTCAGTTGTAACTAGTTGCAACTAGTGACTTTATAGTAGCAGTTTGCGAATATTAATGGTGAGTCACATGAATTTTAAAGGCACATGGTGAGCCGCATAAAAAGTGTAACATGCATACTTAGTTAGATTGAGCAGTCAGACGGTTTCGGAAATGATCAGTCTTAGTCATTTCAGTGAACACTTGAGAAGCAGTTTTGAACATGTCCACCTTTTGCTGTCCGATCGCTTGATCTACATACGTAAAGCACACATTTTCTGCTTGTTATGCATCACTCTGTGCTAACTAATTGCAGAGTTCTGTTGCCGAATGGTTGAGTTTGCTGCGTCTGGCTGAATACACGAGTTCGCTGGAGCGTCAAGGTTATGCCGACATCGACAGCGTCACAGACATCACGTGGGAAGACTTGGAGGACATTGGCATCACTAAGCTCGGTATTATATTGATTTTAGTCAGTTAAGTAAAATTTGTACCTGTAATGACTGTAGTCGCATACGATCTTGGAGTTAATGGTTAAAAGGTTAAAGGTGGTGATATAGCTCTTAATGGGAAGCCCATCTCAGAGCTACGGAGCATCACCTGCCGTATGGGATCACACATTGTTGCCTGCCACCCGACACTGGTGAACACGCCCCGCCTTAACTCTAGCCAGATAGGCTGGCACTCGATTTACCTACCCTAGAGGGATGGAAGGTTGAGTTGACCTAGGCGGCTGGTTACATACTGAGATGGTTTACCTGCCCGCAGGCAGTCACCCGTCCAAGTACTAACTCAGCCCGGCGTGGAGTAACTCCGTTGATCGGATGAAACATGTTACCGCTACTCCAATCCTCCAACCCAGTTGGAGTGTCCAACGTTTGACTATTATGTTTGTGCGTTTGGGATTTCAGTTACTTAGACAAATATATTCCTTATTTTTACTTTCATCTCTTGGATTGCTGAGCATGTAGTCCCAAGCCGTGCTATCTCGCACTCGCTGTCTGCTATGTTAGATGCATTTTGGGACAGGGGTCAGTTTGTCCAATGTTGTGATCTAAAAGTCACAGTTTAAAGTCATGAAAATGCAGCTCTTTTGGACCTCGTTAACATTGTGGCTAAGATGCTTTGTAACTCTGCGATAGATTTCTACTTTTCTAGCTATACTCACTTTTTTAACCCTTTATGTCTTGTCAATTCAGGTCATCAGAAGAAGATAATGCTGGCGATTGATCGTTTGAAGCGCATCAACGGCAGCCTGCGCCGTTTGTCTGGCAACAAGCAGTCAAACGTTCCGACTGAGTCGCCGTACCCGCGTTACATGCAACGCCACCAGCCATCGCATGACAACAACTGCGTCTCGTCTCCACTGCCGCCAAAGTCGTCGTCATCCGTCGTCCAGCCGGTCTCACCCACCCAGCACTACAACGGACTAGGACCACCCACAGCAGCGCAAGTGTCAGTCTATGATAATGTAACTCCGCGATCTACCGGCAGCGGTGCTGGTGGGCTGAGTACTTTTATGACGTCACCACCACCTCCCACCACGCCCGGCCTGCTCTATCAGCGGCAGTTAGATCCCGTCGCTGAACTACCCGTGGTCGATCACGACGAAATGTCTACTTATCCATCTATTGTGGGACATCAGGCCGTGATTGTTGGTACCCGTGGTCCGGAGTCAGACGGCGACGTTACCCCAACCAATGAACGCCGGTTCCCGCCGTCTCGACCCGTAGACGAATTCAGCCAGGGCGCTAACGTCGTGACTCGACCAGCGGCCTATGTCGTGCCGTCGCCCAAGCCCGTTGCGATGGTGACAGCCAAGGCAGATCTGACGGTCGATCCCTGGCAGTCTGCCAGATCGAACAGCGTATCCGGATCTGCGCAGAAAAGTTCCGGGACGAACTTTTCGTACGGGACGTTGCCTAGGAAGTTTTCCCAGAAGCGGCAGTTGGCTGTGTCGAACGGCGACGGCGAAGAGTCGTACAACCTGGTGGGCTGCGGCGATTCAACGTACGAGAGTAAGTCGCCGACGTCTCATCTGTCGTTGGAGCGGCCGAAGGAACGCCTGCAGATCGACGCGAATAGCAACTGCCACGTCGTTAAAAAGGAGCCGCCGGTTCCGCCGAAGCGAACGCACTCGTTCAAGACTGACTTGCGAATGCCGATCGCTGCACACATGCGTGGTATGTCTAACAATGTTCCACGCGCAACTTCAAACGGCGAATCGTTCAAACCGGCGACAGCTGGCAGCACAGACTTGTTCGGCGGTGCTGAGAACATTCTGAGCGAAGTGATCGAGCGGTTAGAGCGTAGCACCACGACAACCACGAGTGGCAGCGGCTCGTCGACGGTTCGTCGGAACACCGGACCTCGTCTGGGTGACTGGCAGGATGGTCGGTTGTCGAACGACAGCGGTAGCGGCAGTGAGGACTCGGACTCGGGACTCGACAGTCGACGTTCTGACTCCAACACGAGCCTGGACTGCAGCGGCGGCTCCAGCACGCTGGGCTCGACTGACATGAACACTCTGCCGTTTGCTAACGAGAACGTCGGAACAATCAAGCAGCGCGGCAGTTCGTCGTCTAAACCGTCGGTCGTCACGACGTCAGACAGTGGAGCCGTTCAGCTTGATTCATCAGTCTTCACACCGACGCCTAACAGCTCTTCCGCTTCAGTCACTGCTAACGTGTCGTAAGTTTCAACGTTTTGATGTATTTTATTTCCATTCGTTCATGTGGCTGTGTTTTACGGTAGCTAGGCTGCTATTATATTACTCAGGCGACCATGGTGCGATGCCAACCAGACTCTGTGTATAAGTTGGTTATGGTAGCTGACCGGTATTGCTTCAACTTCCGGGGAAAAATTGGTCATCTCTGAGACCTCATTAAAAGGTGCCTTGCATGTGTGAGCTATTTAAGGATTATACCAGTTATACGTGGATATGTGATCGCAGCGTAAGCTGCATATAATGGCATTTTCAACTGGCATATATGTAGAAATAATGAATTTATGCCAAGATTCACATATTTTGCATATTTCCACGTATGTTGTCACATTTTAAAATAATGGTGTGCATTTTTTGCACCATCAAAGTCCTTTAGATAGCTTTTGCATTTTGGTTTATGATTTGTGCCACATGTGCTGCGTATTTTTGCACGTCTGTTGCACTTGCATCCATGTTATTTTGGAAAAAAAACTTTTCACTGTAAACAGCCGTCACTACGAGTTATCTCTGCTGTCTCGTTCGTGGCGTGTTGCAGAAACGTTGAGTCGGAGGCGCTGTTCAGTGACATTGACGGTATGCTGCTCGGTCTGACCGCAGAGCTCGATGAGATGCTGAAGCTGCAGGCTTGAATCAATCTGGTCCACGTGATTCAGCCGCTAGTCAGTTGGTGAAGCTTTGTTTCACCTAAGTGAGTGCCAAGTGCTCATGAAATGTTTCTAAGCTAGTGCCTAGTGCCTGCAGTACACGGTCTGTCTACGTTCAGCGAATGTTAGCGGAATATGCAATCAGTTCTTGGACAGTCGCATGTTCACACGTCGATGTCGTTGTGCATTATTTCAACCAAGTCGAGTTTCTGCTGATAATTTGTACATAGATTCTAGTTTAAATTGTATTTCGCGTGCCTTCACTGTCTGCTGATATGAATGATCCTATATGTTATAGTAACGTGAGTTAAGTGGCCATTCGTTAGTAGCGAATGATTATCATTTATTTCTTTCCATCTGGAGTATACGTTACAGTCACGGTACTGGGTAATTGTCTTTATAAACAGCACATTGCTGAGTTTTCAGTGTTCTGATGCCGATCGTTTGCCGAAATAAAAATGTAACAAAAATTCCTGCTCCGTTGGTTGATAATAGTGAGTTTTGGGGAGGCTGGCCTAACGTGGAGTAACTCCAAAATAGATAGCCAGTTAAAAGTGGCTCATATTAGTGACAACGTTTGCTAATAACGTTTATTCACAGCATATTTGTGGATAAATCTGAAACTACGTGGTGATATTGTTTGTGCCTCTGCCATCACTATAGCACGGTGCTGGAGGTATGGTCTTTCGTGTCATCTGACTGTTTGCACATCTACGGCTGTTGTTTCTGCGATATCTCCGGTCTCTGCTGATAGATTTTCACCAAATTTTTGTTGCTAGTGCGCTGAATTGGTTATTTTCTGTTTTGGGTCAAAAGATTCAAGGTTAAGATGACCAAATGCATGACCAACTAGAAATACGTTCTGTGGAACGAGGTATCTGTCCCATTGCCACGCTATATAGCCTAGCAGCTGCGTTAACGGGGGTAGGTGCAAACAGTGCACAATTATCTTTTACGGGGACCGAGTTATACTGCTTTGAAGTCCCCATACGCCGTAGTGCAAATTTTTAAAAATTGGGGTAAAATAGGGGAAGGAGTTATCAGATTTTTATCCCAAACAAACTCGATCTTACTTTTCGGGCCCCGAATCATCATCATCATCATCATCATCATCGACAACCGTGGGCTCAATGCCCGTTGGTGTCTGACGCCATTCTTACTATCGCTGCCCACCGCTGCCTATCTAGGGCAGCGTGGCTTAACTCCTGCAGGGTTGTCCCAC
>Ga0209671_1000472_pt1 | contig 26704 bp, 19 predicted proteins | sample WorMetHERISLAND2_2_FD_187401 | JGI IMG/M metagenome (GOLD analysis project Ga0209671, IMG submission 187401) | Marine gutless worms symbiont microbial communities from Max Planck institute for Marine Microbiology, Germany - Olavius geniculatus... | ecosystem: Host-associated > Annelida >...
TCCAATAACCGTTCAATAAATGCACAATGTCTTCTCTCAGTCAATTGTTTTATCCCATCAAGCTTCACACAAATTCTTAAGTAATCCAGACTGCTGCGATCACATGCACCAAATATCTTGTACAAAATGGTGATTGCATTATATTTCTAAGTCTAACCTTATCCTTAACTCTAAGCCTGAGTTTAACCCGATCCATTCACGTTAAAAACGTGAGAAACAACTAAAAAACATCATTATGAATCTGCTGAGCCTCACTGTATTTGCAGTGAAGTTTTATTGTGGTAAAATATATTGATTAATATTTACCATTTAAATAATTGTGATATAATTCAGTAACAGTGTTGCTGACTATGGTATGGTTTTAGCGATGAGGTGATCAGAAACACTGGAACATATCTGCAGAAGAGCACCACTGAGTTAGAAGGTCAGGTGTTTCAGCAAGCCAAGACCAGGGTACTTTAGTTACGTAATCACTGTTCAATACAGCTTATTACCTCTGCCAAGGAGGTTATGTTTTTGCCGGTTTTTGTTTGTCTGTCTGTCTGTTTGTCTGTTAGCAAGATAACTCGAAAAGTTATGGACAGATCTTTCTGAAATTTTGAGGGTATGTCGGGCATGGCATAAGCTACAAGTGATTCAATTTTGGGCATGATCCGGCAGAAATCCTGGATTCTGGATCACTTTGAAAATTTTGTTACCATTGCGTTAAAGGGGGCATAAGGGAACCGCTGCAAAACCGAAGATGTTGACACCGCCTGTCGAATAGCTTTGCTTTGGCGGAGGTACCTGCGGGCTATGACTGCTTTCTAGTTTTTGTACTAAATTCTGATTTTTTAGATATTTGTTTTCACAATTTTTATTGTATGCTTATTTGTTCCGGGTGACATTGCATAATTTTACCATTATTTAGTGTGTAGTCTGCATTTTATTGTAGAATGTTTCATCTTTCTATGTTGATTACATTTTAATGGCTGCCAGTTATTCGACTGTGTATTCAACACAAAATGTGTCTGATTGTTGGCTCTTGGTTTAAGTACAGCAATGAATTTGACTGTTGTCATTCAAGTTGTTATGTGAACGTTGACTGTCCATTATTGTTATAGTGTACTGTACATGTTTGTACATTCAGGATGAATATCTTGCCAGCATTAAACAGTTGATGCAGCATATTCATACCGTAGCAGGTGTGTCATTGTCAGTTATCTTATTCGGTGCTATTCACAATTTCCCATGTTTTTGTAATGTCCGGGATTGGTACGTCTGTGCTGCTGTACAGTATGAGTATGAATGATATGTTCTTTTTGACAGTTAGCTTATGTGATGGTTTACTGCACTCATTTTTTAAGCCATACCTTCAGAATAATTTGTGAGATAGGGCAAACAGCGCGTAGTGTGCATACCCCTTTCCCTGTGCATGCCCTTAATGGAGACTTGATGTTTCAAATTGAAAATGTTGCATCTCGCAACATCATCGCTTTTGTTAAAGATACTAACTTTTACAATTCTATATAATGTTGTCATTACATTAGCTTAATAGCCTTGATCTTAACAAGTATTTTAACTTTGCTTTTAATACATATATTAACTGCTTTTAAAGTCCAAGTCGCACAAGAAAACGATATTGGCTAAATATGTGTAGAATGTAATTCTAATTAATAATACGCTGATCTGTTGAAATAAAAACATTGCTTTACATTAATTTCAATACAAACTAGAAATTTGGTGCAGAGCGTAACGTGAGTCCACATGGCGCCGTAAGTCCAATTGGGTGGACAATTTAGGGGTGTTCACATTCCCTTTGTGGCAAAGTCGCGTGGCCCGAACTCCAATGCATTAGCATACGCAGAACGTGCAGTGTCGATTTCGGGTAGGTAGACATTAGCCAACTAAGCATTGTCATTAGTGGATCAAAGTTCACCCAATTTTTTGTTGTTCAATGCAGCAGGGACGGTAGTTGATAACGCCATTTACCGCTTGTTGATATCTTCATCCGTTCCAGAGATATTCGTGCTTAAAGTTGTCCTAAATTGCGCCAAATTTTGGACATTTTTCACTATCTCAAACTTTAAGGAGGCAGTGCACCTCAAAATTTGTATGCATGTTATCAGCCCCACTTAGTACTACGTCACGTGGCAAAGTTTTATTAGACTAATTCCTTTGGCGTTAGAGTTATGGTGGGTAATTCACTAAAATTAAGGCCAATTTTTGACCCCCTTTGAAAAAAATTGTAAGGGGACCCCCATCTCTGGTGGGGTGCACTAGCAAGACTTGGTCATTTTTAGTGCGTGTAAAAATTTGGGGGCACAGCACCCTTTATGGGCCGGAATATGGTCTCTCACTTGTACCCGAGTTCACTAAACTCAAAAACTTGCTGCCAAAGAGTTCGTATTTTAATTCTGTGTATTATCCAGTGTGGGGCATTGCAACAGATGGCATGGCCACAAAATTTCAGAAACTGACCAGCTAAAACGTGTGCTAATCGAATGCTGGGCTCAGCTGATCCTAAACACGTTGACTCCAGCGATCAATCAGCTGCCAAAAATACTGATTATGGTTATGAATGTAAAAGATGCCTTCAAATCTATGGATTTGCAAATTTTTGATAATAGGCTGAGTTTTGAAAATTAAGTAAAAAAATTAGGGAGTCCTTATCCAAAAAATTTTAGATGGCAGAAACCTGGTAAATTTGGCAAGGTTTCAGATAACTTCATACTTCGATGGTAAATATTTCCAGAATGGATGAAGATATTCAAAATCGGACAAAGTACTTGATCGATCGTGATTTCTTCTGCGTTTGGCAGAAAAAGTTGGGTGAACTTTGGTACAGTAACTTTTGAGATCCAGAGGTGGAATCATACCTACCCAAATTTGCTGACTGTGAAGAACATATTTCGGCCTCTGCACCCAAAATTTTTACGCACACTACAGAATGATCAAGTTTTACTAGTGCACCCCCCACTGGAGATGGGGGTCTTTTTTACAATTTTTACAATGGGGATCAAAAATGGCTTAAAATTCAGCTTTGGCATATTAGTCGCAAGAAATTTGGAGCTAGGGGGAGTAGTCTCATGAAACTTCTGCATGGCGTGCCTTGAGGTAGGGGTGATAATGTGGGTACAACTTTTGTGGGGTACCGCACCCTTAAAATTTAGGAGGGCAAAAAGCGTCCAAAATTTGGTGTGACTACCGGCAACTTTTGAGTTATACCGTGAATATCTCTGGAACAGATAAAGATATTGACAAGCGGTAAACTGCCTTATCAACCACAATCTCTTCTGTGTTGAGCAAAATAAATTTGGTGAATGTTGGTCCACTAACGCCTGAAATTTTGTGGCTAACGTTTACCCACCCTTGATGGACAGTGGGCGTTCTGTGTATGCTAATGCATTTGAGTTCAAACCATGTTACTTTGCTACCAAAGGAATTTCATCCCCCTGAATTTTCTCTCGAGTTGGACTTACAGTGCCGGGCGGACTCACGTTGGGCTTTGCCGCAAATTTATAGTTTCTGGTTTTCTGGAGGAAGCACCATGACACATGTTCAATAAACTGCTTTGTTGCTTACTTTGCAGTGTTTCCCAGCAGTCTGAGTGACTGTGTGTGTTCTTTTGAATACACTCACAGGTTGCAATGGTGCAATGCCATTTAGCGTGTCTTGGTCATATGTAACAGTAGCATGCCGAAATTGTAACCCTGAGGTTTGACTCTGGGCTGGGGCACTGCCAGGTAACGACCTTGGGCAAGTTGTTCACACACATGTGCTTCTGTTCACCAAGCAGTACAAATTGGTGCCGGCTTCACTGTTGGGAAGGTTAGGGCAGTAATATGCAGAGGTCTGGCTCTTTTCCCATATATAAAGCAGGAACGGGTTTGCCTGTGTCGGGTGGCAGGTAATACTGTGTGATTTCATATGGCAGGCGACGCGTCTGTGTCACACTGCCGACTTGGGGCCTTGGAAACGGAGATAAGCACCACTCGCATCAGTCACAGAGCTTTGAGAGGGCCTGTTGACTATCGGCGATTTAACCTTTAACCTAACCTTAACCTTGCAGTGGTAACTATGACTAGGGCTGCAGAAATTAAGAGTTAATTAATTGATTAATAGTTATCAATTAATTAATTAAAAATTTGTAGTAGATTAAAATTTGATCACAATTCGAGACTGCTCAACAGCCTAGTATGAGTGATGTTAACGTCCATAATCCAGTTTTATTTTGTATAGGACACGTCACCAAGATGTGTACTTGTATAGTGTTAGTTTAAAACCTGCACTTTGTGAGCATTTGACTACACAGTTTGTGTGAGCCATCGTGTCATCATCACTTGATTTTGCTTTAGTTTGCAAAAGATAACAACTACTAGTAGTTAATTCAGGGGTTTTCGTGGTATTTCTTGGATACAAGAATTAATCAAAATGAATAGGTTAATTTTGATTGGTTTTTAGAAATTAATTCATTAAAAAATTGGATTGGTAGCAGCCACACTAATAACTTGTGTAAGTTCATCAAATTACAACCTTAATTAATTGCTTTGTTGACGTCTCGGTGTATTGTTGATACAGAGAGTAAGACGAAGGCACTCCAAGGTGGCGCCACCGGTCCAGGTGGTCCACAGCACTATGGTTTAGCACCAGTACCTGGAGGTGTGGTCAGTGGACAGCCACAGCAGCCCGGCGCACCTGTAGGTGGTCCAGTCGGTGTGCAGAATGTTGGAGGTGCCGATCCAATCAACGCGCTGCAGACTCTGAGCAAACAGCCGCTGCCTGCTGGCATGACCCAGCAAGGTGATTCTTTTATCACACCCATCTCTGCGCTGTCCAGTGGTGTCGTGGGTGTATTAAGAAAGTAGGGGGGAGGGTAGGATGTTGCAGTTTTTTTTTTAAGAAAGCGCTGTGCAAATTTCCGACAGAGAAGGTTATGGGTTCTGAGAATTTTGATTTGACTTTGAGCTACTTTTGTTGTTTTTTGTGCGAAGATTTACTGTTGAGAATAGAATTTTCTGACAAGCTAAAATTTAGGGGAGGGTGTAGCCATTCTCTCTTCCCCCCTGCGACCAGTGCAACTTTTAAGCGGAAATTAGTGGATGGGCAGTTGCACCATTGCCAAAGGTGGAGGTCAGGACTGAAGCAGGGAAGGCAAGTGCCACCCCTCTTTTCAATAAATTGGTCTGTCAGAAAATCTTGCCGGGAAATTTTCTTCCAAGAATGCAAAATTTGGGGCTAAAAAACTCCCATTTTGGGAAAATTTAGAGGTAAAATTATAATTTTGAGCACCCATAATTTCTGCTGTGGAAAATTTGCAAGTTTTTTTTCAGAAATTTGCAGTGTCGGTTGGAAAATTTTTCTTTTCTGCCCCGCCTACTTTTTTCAACCCATGACGCTGCTGTGGGTGGGCGGTCCCCATTCTCTTTCCCTTTTGCTTTTCCGGTATCCCTCATCTTCATTCTTGCTTTCCTTCTTTTTTCTTCTACTTCTACCGGCCATAGTTTAACAAAAGTAATGAATTAACCTATTTGGGTAAAATGCCTGGAGTTGGTGGGCGATTTATCCGAGTTTGCCCACCTAGTTTGCATGCAAAAAATTGCTCTGACTATGACACCACTGACACTGTCAGTCATAAAAAAAGAAGACACAAAACTCTTGTCAGTATCTTTGCCAAATATTCTGTGATCTGAAATTATTTTTTTTATTGATGGTTCGCTTCCAAGAAATGTACTATATAAAAGTGTCAACAATTAATATCTGACTACCTCTTATAAGCGTCGCTGCATTACACTGTGAAAACTGCTAACTAGTGGGCCGTGTATGCTGAGCCATAGTCGTAAATATGAACTACCATAGACCTTGCATATGATAACTTCACTTTGCAGTCAGTTCTGGGTTTTTATTTGACTGGGACAGGACGAAAGGGGAGAGGGAAGCGAAGGGAGGGCAAATGGAAAGAAACGAATCTCAATTAGTTTTTCAGCTCTTGTTATGAGCTTGTTGAATGGGGTGTTGCACTTTCAGCATGGAGAGGCAGATTTCAGCGAAACTTTTAGGTACATGAAAAGTGGCATCTCAGAATGTCAAAAAGTGGGCGTTGCACCCAACTCATTTGCCCTGCCTCCCCAACTGCTTTTCACGTTCGTCTTTATCCCGTGGCCACGGCGGGTTTTTGCTGCCCGTGGAAACGAAGGCAGCATTGTTTTCAGCATCCTGCTTTATGGTCATGATAACTCATGAACCGCTGCGTTGATGAAATTTGGCACGAACACGAATCGTAACAATCTCTGGAATCCAATTGAATTTCAAGGTCAAAGGCCAAGGTCGCATGGTTTTTTGTGCGTTTTTGTCTGCGTGAACCGGCGGGCAGTACTTAGCGTTTTGCTACTCGTTTTGGGTAAACGCAAGTTAATTGCTCATATTTTATCTGAGTTTGTGTCTATGTTACCGTCGGCACGTGTAGCATAGGGGCCTAGTAATCGTGACATCTGCTTGTCCCTGCTGAAATATTATTGATTGGTAGTGGGCTACTATCACTCTGTCGCGCTGTCTACGCCTGTCTGTCTGTTTCCCCACCCAGCCATTGTGCCGATTTACGACTGTGTCGATACTCGACCTCATGCCGTCGCCGTGGGTGCTCGTTTCTCGGTGGGTTTTTTGCTACTTTTTACAGCTGGGCCAGATGCTGGACGAAAGTGTGGGCGATCTCTAGAGCTGCGCCGTGGCGCGACGTTTCGGTTTTATGGATTCAATACTCTATATCCATACGTCCGACTGTAATGTGTAATCCTTGTGTAAAAAGCGTAAAACGTGAATTGATTACCGATCCATAAAGCGCCTAGGACACCAGGTTACACTGGGAGACCCTCAGACCAGTGCGTCACATCACAGGGTGCGTGTTTACGCCCCAGCTGTCGCCGGTACTCATTGCCCGTATCCACGGAGGGATGGCTAGGCTGAGTTGACGTGGGTGCCGCATATGTAGACGTTTTAAGTATTTTGCCACCCGTCTCCCTCTCCATGAATCGAGTATACCACGGAGTATCAGCGCGTTTGAATAGCTCATTGACGAATGTGTACTTCACGTGATGCTGAAAATGTCGCTAACATGTAGACAAAGGTGGAGAAATAAATAGCCGGTTGAATATTCAACGAACTCCCGTGAAGGCTTCTCTCGTGACTCATGCCGGCTTCGTTGATTAGCTGTTGTTGAAAGAATCGTGGCCCAGAAGACGAATTTCCCGACATTCATTTCGCGTCCACTCTAGAGTCCATCATGTGACGGTCGACGAAACTCGATCTTGGGGCACATAACCGGGCTCGGCGAGGATACTTCGGACCGTCAGGCTCTGCGGTGTCACGTCAACATGATCCTCGGTCGTTTCTTTGACGTAGCTGAAGACGGTAGTGAGACAGTTTGCATAGTGCCTTTGTTCTCTGGGTTGGAACGCAATGCATAGCGGCGGCAAAGGTGGTGGCGGGCAAAAAGAAAAGCAAATGTATAACAATGAAACAGCTCGATCAGCTTCATGGGGACAGCAACACTGCTTGCTGACCTCTGGAGACGAGCCTTTAGGTCACGTGGATACTCGTGGGTGACGCTACGGTCCTCGCCAGCTACGCGTTATCGACGACGACGACGACGACGATTTTGTGCTTGAGAACCGGCTTGTATAGGCCCAGTGTGCTGCTGCAAGTCTCTTGCTCGTTTGCACAAGTCTTGAGACACGTCAGATTGCACTGTAATAGTTGTGCTGCAACAAAACGGACTCACCTAGTCGCGTTGTGAACGAATATCCCCTGACAAGATTTCCTGCTTGTCTTGCTCGTTACATCTCTGCTCCTGTGCTGGCTGGGGGTGAGGTAAGCAATAGAATGGCTGCGTGGGATGCAGTGCGAACAATAAGAAGATTTCGCGAACGCTGAAACTGGATAGATAGAGATCGTACTCCACCTACTATGGTGAAAGGAAGTCGCGACTCGCAACTCTTCCATGAGTAGCTAGAGAGACACATCTTTGTTTTAATCAGCACTAAGTTCTGCACTGGACATTTGTTCTGCACTCATGCATCACTGCCGGCATGTACACAACCACTACGGGTCAGGACTCGGGCGTCTTCAGCTTGTTGAAGTTTGTCCTTCCGTATACACCGAAGAATAACAAAGAAGAAGAATCGTTGTCATTTGCGTGCGCATTTTCATTCTCCGCGCAGCGCGTGACCTCCACATTCGACGCGAACGGTATTGAGGTAGTATCGACACGAATCGGATTCGATTCGGAAACTGCGACGGGCGCATCTCTAGCATGCTGGGTGCGGATGCGGCTGCAGTGGCGGTTAGACTGCGCGATTAGTGATGACTCGAAAATATCGACATTGTTTTCGATGTCGATATATCGTATCGTATCGTCGAAAAAATATCGACTCTGATATATCGCGATATTCAACAGTATCGCGATCTATCGTGATATTTTTCGTATTTTCGCGATATTTGCTACAGGTTCTTTACTACACTGCGTGACTGGAAAGAAAGATTACAAATGCGGCGCCGGCGAGTTAATGATGTCGTAATTTAATTACAGTCGCATTAGAACTTATGTGAGTTTAACCAGCGATACAATATCGTATCGAAGTTGAAATCCTGATATCGAGTCATCACTACTGCGCGATTAATCAGACGCCAGCACAGCACAGCCAGTGACAGCGTGCAGTGACGGGCGACGGGCCGGGCTGCACTATGCTACGTACGATGTCATGAGCTGTCGTAACACTGGCAGCCGTTACAGTAACGGTAATAGCAACGCCAGCTTCTGCGTGGCGGTATCATTGCAACCGAGCAACGCCGCATCGGTTGACTTTTCGGGTCTACACTCTGCAGTCAACGAGACGAGACGACACGCGATTGTCTTAATTCAGACTTCAGCGGAGCAGTTTTGATCGAAGGATCACGCGCGCGGTGATGATGACGTCACGCTAAGCCGGTACTCGTGGACAGAGCGGACACAGCAACTGAGTGAATGATGTATCCTGGCTCCGGCATGGCGTCATGGTCGTATGCTGCTGGTAATGGTGATCGACGCAGTATGCACTCCAGCAGTCTGCACGTTTACCGTCATCTGGCAGGTAAAGGGAAACGATCACGAGGTCGAGGGGAACGCCAGATATTTTTTTCTGAACACCGTTCATCCCCTAAGGACTAAGTTCTACCGTCAGATGCGTGCGTGTGAAAGCGACTGGAATGAACCGAACCCCAGTGATATTACACTTCGTTTCGGTTCATTTCATCGCTGTCGCGCTGTACACGCATAAAACTTTTTTTAAATTCTGGGGAGGGGGCACAACCTCTTCTAGGACCATATCCCCACTGGGGCCACTCTCCACCCTAGGGTGCCTCGACCCTATGTCTCGACGCCTTGGGCGTTCCCCGCCCCTCCTCCATTGCAGAATTCTCTATCAGCCACTGCACAATGCAGCGTTAACAGTTGTGCATATTATATCGTGTAGGCTGATATACTGGTGTGGTTATTGATGTGTATGTGTAGGCCAGTCTGTTGTTGGTCAGGCTGGTGCAGCTGGATCTGGACAGATGGTGTCAGGGCCCCCGGGGCCTGGAGCTGCCCCAGGGCTCCAGCCGCAGCAGCGTCTACCGTTCACCCCCGGGGGTCTGCCCGCCTCGACCCCTGGCCCTTCTCGACCCATCCAGCCCGTAAGTCGCTATACTCCGTTATTAGACTAGTACTATTAGTATGTCATTTATGTGGTGCAAATTCGAATAAGATGCAGCAAATACGCCATATATGTACTGTTACAGGCGTGTCATGAACATGAACAGCCGTTTACGAAATACAGACAGTGACATGTCTAGTCGAACTATAGTATAGTGCGTCATATCCCTAGTTGTTGGGCGGAGATTGTGAGATTGTGGGCACCAGCTTTGTTGCCGAGATTTTGTCGACGTGGGGACAAATATGACCGCAAATCGAATCGTACGAGTTTAATTATTTACGATTTTAAATTTTGCAGAAGTAAACAATACAGCACTCTTCAGATCGTTAATATCACTGGAACAAATAAAGATATTGACAAGCGGTAAACTGCGTTATCAACCACAGTCCCTTCTGCGTTGAACAAAATAAATTTGGTGAATGTTGGTCCACTAACGCCTGAAATTACATGGCTAACGTTTACCCACCCTTGGTGGACAGTGGGCGTTCTGTGTATGCTAACGCCCCATTTAGGGGATGGCTGGGGGAAAGAGAGACCAGAAGGAGGGAGAGAAAGAAGAGGGAAGGGGGAAAGGGGCAGAAGACCTACTGCAAGATGTCCCCTAGTGAGAGCTAACATCTCTATCTTTGTTGCTGCCGGTCGGGTCCTAGTCATTACACCGCTTGATGAATTGTTGTTGCTATAGCAACTGTCTCCGCAGCAGCAGCAGCAGCATCAGCAGCAGCGTGAGCCTAGGGCAAGACGCCGTAATGGATGCATATCACACTCGATTACCTAATAGCTCTGCCTGTTAGTGGAATCTAGCATCTGTGTTGAAGGATGTGTATTTTATGTTCAGTAGGTTTAGTTTAGATAATTAAAATAGAAATTGTATGTGTTTAGGTGGCCAGCTTTGTTGACCAGTATGGTTTTCTGGCAACCTGGCTCAGTTGTATTATATTATGTTATGAACTACTTGTATTTTTGTTTGAGCTAAATAAAGTTCTTCTTCTTCTTCTTCTGTGGAGTGTCCTCTGACATATGGACATGAACTACAAGAATGCGGTCATAACTTTGTTTTACCTCACTGTACTTCTAATCTTTTCAAGGCATCATTTCTTAACAGATGTTTGTTTAGTTTAGTTTAGTTTAGTTTGTGTGTTTTAGTTTGGTTTACATTTGCTCAATGTTACATGTTGTGTTATTGCAATGTAATTTTGATAGTTTCATGACTTCATTTCTCACCAGATACATGTTCAGTTTAGTTTAGTTTAGTGTAGTGTTCATGTTCATTCTCATCAGGTAGTATACCAAATAGACCAAAAAGGCGGACGCAACACACGTATAAACACCACTGAAGGCATGTTCTCAGGCCTAATAGCTAAATAAAACAGTGGGCCTGTACACAAATTAAAACACATGATCATAAACTAATGGTATTAAAGGTCGAAAGAGACAACTGATGCAATTTGCTTAAGAAACCTTGAACGTTTGTCCGAAAACTTGTACATGCAAAGAATGGTTAGTGTGCTCCCATGTAATACGAGGGTTGTTCGATAAACAAGTTTACAAAATGGCACCATTCCATTAATTATTAAAATAGGAAAAATTCGAAATGTATGTTTTGTAGGGAATTTAATTATTTAGTGACAAATTGGCTTTAATGCTAGTGCACTGTAAGATGTAGTACTCATGATAGTGATTGATTAAGTGCAGCATTGTGCTACTAGGGTCAACAGAGAGCAGAGATGTTTGTGGCACAACAGCAGCAGCAGCAGCTGGCTGCCATGGCTCGTCCTGGCTCTGCAGCTGCCAATCAAATCAACCAGGTGCATGTCTTTCCACATCTTCACATCGTCATTATAGACAGACACATAGGTTATTGCTCGTCTATTAATCATTACCCGGTATAAACAGGTAGCCGTTAAGTCCTGGATTCTTGTTCATAGACTTGCATTGTTGTGAGTTTGACTTGCCGGCGTATTGCTGCATTCAGAATGCGACGATCTACTTATTCGTTGTTTGCTCACTTTGTTCATTGCCGTTAGTGGTTTCATTTTGGTTTTCAGCTCAGTTTTTTTGTCGCAGTGTTGCTCCTTGAGTATTGTAGTTTTTCTGCCTTTTCCACCAACATAAGGCCCAGAGGCATTATGTTTCTAGAGTGTTCGTGTGTGCATGCGTTCGTGCATGCGTGTGTGGACTTTTAGTGCAAATATCTCTGGAACCGGTGGAGATATCGACAAGCGTTAAACGGCATTATTAACTAAAATCTCTCCTGCATTGAACCCAAAAATCTGGTGAACTTTGGTCCACTAACAATGATGGTTAGTTGGCTAATGTTTATCCACTCTCTGCGATAGGGGCCTAGCTAGCTTCTTTTCACGTGTTGGCCTAGGCATAATAGTCGACGGAGTCGTAACCACCATCTAGTTGTTCTTGCTTTTGTTCTTCTTTTCGTTTTAGGCCGATTCCTCAACTGAGTAAAAAAACTGAAGTTGGTTCTGTCCTTTTATCCTGACACAGGCAAACACGCCTTGCCTCATTCCCAGCCACACATGCTGGTACTCGATGTACCTACCCCAGAGGGATGGATGGCTGAGTTGACCTTGGTAGCATCATGACTGGTAGTTGAACTTACGACCTTGCAAACACAAGTCTAACGTCTTACCGTTTTGCTGCCAAGCATGGTATGTAATGTATGCTTGTGTGACGTTGTTGTTTGCAGTCTGGTTATGTGATGATACCGCAGCAGACAAACTTCTATCCTATGCCACCAATGCGTCATGCTGGACCACCGATGCAGTTCGCTAATGTATGATCGGACTTCTGTTTTGTTAGCTAAACCTCTCACTTCTGTGAGCTGGTGTTTTGTGATTAAAGTTAACAGCGTCATTTCACCTCGACTTGTTCTTTGTGTGCTAAGACAACTTATGCGTAAATTGATTTCTAGAGCACAGGAGCGATTTGGATCTGGTGTTTTAAGATTCCTGATAACTTATATGGTGAGAGTTGCAGTTGAACTCAGCAGTGGCAGAAAGTTGCAGTTTTTGAACAGAAAGCCGCACATTTGTGAGGAAATTATAGTTGCTCCAAGTTTTGAATTTTGCTTTGAAATTTTTCAAAATGGGGATTTCCAGCCTCAAATTTGGTATTTCTGGAATAAATTTTTGGTCAGGATGTACAAAGTGACTATCTTCAGTTCATTTATATTTGTGTACATGATCATCAGACAAATTGTAATTTTCTGTACTCGTGTTGACCTAGCATTCTCAACAAAAGTTTTCACCATTAATGCTCTTTCACATAACTGCAGATCTGCCAAGCTTCTTGGCACTTTAAACCGACATAATTATGGCGTCTTAAATTATAATGTTGATTTCTTCGATTGACTGATTGATCGGTTGAAAGCATTTGCTGCAGCAGCGCAGAGTATAAATTGTATACATGTGCGGACTTTGTGTGCATAGACTGCAGACATGGGAGCAGTCGGTGCGCCAATGGGTGGTGTTCCGGTTCCATCACCGGCCACTGGTCCAATGTCCGCTGCCAGCAGTACGCTGTTGTCACCAGGAAGTCATTCGCCCGGACCCCCACAAAGCAACGTGGCACCATCACCTACTCATCGTATGGGCAATGTCCCATCACCAGGGAGTGCCCTCAACACGCCAGGTTGGCTGCCATCTTCTTAGCTAACATGTACCAAAGTGACTTGGTAAAGGCGGAATGCTGATTGGTGCTGCCACCTGGAGAGTCATAAGTAAGCAATTGCAAGTTTCAGCTAGGGGTTCAACCCCAAATCTTTCCTTTCCATAGTGGCCTCGTTGGACCTCACATATATCTAAATTTTTCAGACAGTTTAAGCACGGGGCACAAATGATGAACGGGCAGACAGACAGACCACGCTTATCGAGAAATCTGTAGCAATAGGTGGAATTGTTTGCACTGGAAGAGAGATTCTGGCAGTTTATACAAGATTTGTTATAAGTTAGTATGTTCTTGTGTGCATGACGTTGTGACGATTGAGAGTTTGTATTGACTGCATGCACATTTGAAATACCGGTATGCATCTAATTGCTGCTTCCTTGTTTGCTTGCTTGCTTTACGCTACAGCTATAAATAATCGATTCAAATCAATTCAGTAAGGCGAATCAAACTCAAGCTCACTTAAATTCGTCCTACCATTTTCATGAAGTATTGAAGCCAAGTTCTGTTGGCAAACTCATGTTTTTGCATGCTAGTTAGCGCTAACTGTATCTGCACATTCACGTTGCACATAACTTTTATTTTTACTTCACTGTAACTTTGTCACGAGCTTCTAAAGGTACAGTGAGTAACCAATGATGTTATCCCACTCTTTCGTGACCTGATATTTTTTTTAACTTGCAGCTTTCAGTTGCTTCTGGGTTGATCTACCAGGGATAGTACAGTAGTAGAATAATATGATAGTATAGTTTTAAATTGCAACTTAAAATTCCTTAAGAGCTTTAATACAGAGAGTCAAGTCAAACTGTATTGAATTGAATCGAAGTTCTTTCGAATTGAATTAAATTGAATTTGTCAGCCGAATTGCACGTGTGTACTTTACACATTCTGAGTTGCTGTTCTGTGTGCTGAAGCCGTTTTTGAGTTTCTTTGTGCATTAGTGATAAATTTTATATTTATTAACTGATACTGTCGTTGGGAATCATAAGACAGCTATGGCCAATAAGTAAGTAGGTAGGTGGGTAGGTGAGCAGTTTGTTGATCATGTATAAGATGCACTTGCAAACCTAGAAAAAAAAGGAAAATAAGAGTGCAAGATAAAATGTGAATACAGGAAAATAAAGTCGTTACGGTCATTCAGTTTTGACATGGAACTTGTTACCGAGACATTTGCATTATTCTCTTTGGATGATTACTTAGAAGACATTTTTTCGAGTACCGATGTAAAGTTGTAAACAGCGAATTACGGGGCATTGATGCGCTATATAAATTGACTGGTCACTTACGGTAGTTGCCTGACTTGCTGGCAGGTAATCCGGGTTCAGTGGGTGCTGGATCAAGGAGCGGTGAAGAGCAGGCATATCTTGAGAAGTGGAAACAGTTGCAGAAATACGTTGAGCCACTGAAGCGAATGATCAACAAGATCGACAAAGATGAAGGTACTCTGATAGTCACATTGTCTAGTCACATTGCCCCGGTTAATTAGACCATAAGTCTGCACTTATCATAGCACTGCAGGTCGAGGGTAAAATGGCAAAATGGCATATTTGCAGTTATATATGGCAAAAACGTCTTAACTACAAAATACAAAGTTTTTCGGAATGTTTCTTAAATATTTATTTCATTAAAATATGAAACATAGCAAACAAATCTGAGTGTTATTTATTAACACGCTTTTCAAACTACATTAAAAATACTGGGGGATAAGGTTGAAAAAATGTGTGCCGTAGACATTTGTTTCCAGTTTTGTTGAAATGTCGTTAACAGCAGATAGGACATTTTGCCAGTCTACCTTCAAGATGCCAGTGTTGACAAGTAGATTTGTTATCATATTATGACAAGATAGAATATGCTGTCATTGTAGCTAGCGATGTCATTGCATGTCATACAGACCGTTACATAGTTCCCAGCCGCTGTGCAGCATCAGGGCTTAAGCTCCAAATCGAGGCTGTGCATTACTTATCAGTGTTGCAACATTATGTGATGAAACAGATGTGCAAAATGATGTCTGCTGCAGATATAGAAATATTTGTATCTCGGTCCAACGTATTTATGTGCACTTTTTGCTTTAGGTCAACTGGTATTTTGACTTTTCTGTTACCATCCCCACCTTTTGCAACATTTGTATAATGTTATGGTACTTTGTTTCTACCTGTGTTGTTCGGAAGCTGCAGATTTGATATATTTTCGCTAGCATTACATAACATGTTATTATGTCTGTTAACAGATCGCGAAGTTGATCTGATAAAAATGAAAAATCTTCTGAATATTCTGTCTGACTCATCAAAAAGGTTTGGTTCTAATTTCAACAGATTCTGTATGAATTTTGTTTGTTTAGCAATATAAAGTCTATTTTTACAGAAACAGAACTGTGACCATGTTAGTAGACATAGTATGTTGTACTGTATCAAATTGCGTTGATATTTAACAATTTTTTGTAATACGTCTAGTCAGTTTCATATGTTCAGTGCATAGATGGCGTAGTGTAATTTATAATAATTAATTAAATTACCGAGCATTTATATTATTTTGTTTTGCATAGAGGCCTGTGTTACGTGAATGAACGAAACATCTTGATGTCTAATCAGCTGCTGAGGCTTTAGCTTGAACTCAGCCTGGCCATCCTTTGTAGTAATTGCTGTTGATTGAACTTGATTCTGCTGACTGAACATTTACTGCTTGTTTTAAATGTGCGTAGGTTACCAATGCAGACACTGTTGAAATGTGAACAAGTTCTGGAAAAGTTGGACTTCTCCAGTAAACAGGCAAATAATTTGCGGTTTTTTAAGCGTACTTTGTGAAATAAGCTTTGTGCGAACAACTCGGCCAGTACTGTTTGCAGTTTTGTAGTTTTGTATTTTTACTGCCAGTACTTTAATTTCAGTTTTTTTACTTGGGGTATTTTAGTGTCTTTTTGGCATTATGTAAACACAGCCACATTTGTTTTTTTATTTATTGTGTGTAGAAAGAGCAGCAAGCAATTTATTTCATGTTGTATAAGCACTGATAATAAGACAGTAAAAATCAAAAAGTTTAAGCATGAACTAATGTCTTCAGTAGCCATCTAGAAATGTCTATGTTGGTGCATTACTCACCGTACTGTGTACACGAACTTTGATAATATTTGATTTTGATGGGACCATGTTTTACTTTGGTATTTTCGAAAGAGTTTCTTAAAACAACTTTTTTATGAAACTGTTTCAATGTAGAAAGTAGTGCAGGAAATGATCCAGCTTTCGGGACACCATCTGATAGATTCTGTCTGTCGGATTTTCCCCTGGTCCATTAGGACAGACTCTCCATCCCCGACCCCTCACTTTTTCGTTGTGGCAATAACACTTCAGAGCTTGCTGCCAGCCCAACTGATCATTTGCATTGACATCATCAGTTCGATTAGAGTTTATTTGTTTTCTCCATGTACAGTAAATGTCTAAGTGCACCTCCGAATTATTCGTACTTGATAGCAAAATGTATACATGCAGTTGGTCCAAATCATGTTATGTGTACACTGGACAGAGCTATTCACTGATGAAGTCTAATAATGAGATGCTTCTGTGTGGGTTGTAGCCACCACTGGCTGGGTCCAGTGAGCACATGTGTCAGCCTTTACTTGACGCCGTAGCCTCGCATCTCAAGTCCCCAATGTTGAACCACACACTGCAGAGGACGTTTGGTCCAGCTGTACGCACCCTACATGGTCCACCGCTTTGGTACGCTGTCTCACTGTTTGTGATATCTCGGTCACTCTCAACCTTCTGCTAGACTGCTAACGTTACAAAACTCTGCTCTATAGAAAATCGTAGCCAGATATCGTCATCCAAACTAGCCTGTATTATTGTTAACCACAAAGTAACTCAGCTATTAAGGCAACGTTGATTGGTTGACTGAATGATGAACTGACTGAGTGAGCTGTTTTGTTTTCTTCATGTATTTGGAGTTTCCACATGTTGGGAAAGTCTGATATTCAAGCCTCAGTGAAGTCACACATTAAGACGTTTGATCATAAAAAGTGTTGAAACATTGTCATAGTTGGCTTTTGCTTAAATTATGTGAAAATCGGCTGTTTGCGCAACACCATGGAACGCATAACCGCAGGCCAAACAGGGTTTGTTGTGAAGTGAACTGGAAGTGGTTGTTAGGAGTGCATGGCGGTCAAAGGTGAGAATTGAGATGGCATGTCACTAAATGTACAGCTGCCAGCTCGTCTCTAAGGAAGTGACCTTGACATTTTTGTTGCAACAGCATGCCAGTTTTCCATTGGAGACTAAAGATATCTCTATTCAATGTTGATTATCCACATGAGTAGTCAGGGCTCTAAGTGGGACGGTATGGACTGGTATGGCATACCGGCACTTCCTTGGCCGCCTGGAAAGCATACAGACACTTCTTGTCTGAGAAAAGACATACCGGTATGCTTTGGAGACATTTTTCTGACATTTAGGCAACTGGTCGTCGATGTTGCCATCAATTTATGGCCAAATTAGCGTTATCTTTTTCATTTAACAATCATTTTTGGTTCCAATTTGCATTTATTCTTTAAACCGCACTCGAAAGTTGAAGGAAGGAAAGGGATGAAGGGAAAGCTACCGTACCGGCACTTATTTTTTCCCACTTTGAGCCCTGTGAGTGGTAAATTACACATAGCCAGTAATACCATGGTTTTTGTGTCCTGGGTTTTACAAATTTTATTTTAAATTTAACTTCAACCAGTCCTATGATAAGTGTGTTAAGCCAGTTGCTGTTAGTGCCTGATGTTACGTGCTGGTAGGACGGACAGTCCACCGCTGAAGCGACGTAGCGTTGAAGACACATCGGATGATACGTCAGCCCGCAGCGACAGCGAAGTGTCGGACGTCATCTTTGGTGAGATTGCACGACTTCACCATCGGTTCACTGTCAGCGTCGACCCTTCATCTCATCCCGGCTCTAAAGTTGTCAGCTTGCTATGTCGACTCGGTCAGTACGCAACTGAGTCTGTGCTATGAATGACACGTCTTTATTTTGTGCTGCGGCCAGTAGCTGGATCAAAATGTGGAAAATTGATTGGTTGAAAACGAACATTAACAGGGTTCCCAAGCCTCCTGGAAAGTCCTGGATTTTCTTTCTTGAAAATTCCAGAACCTGAAAAGTCCTGGAAAATCAGTTTGGTCTTGGAAAGTCTTGGAAATTAAAGCCTAAGGTGTTGGATAGTCCTGGAAAAATATTCTTGCAAATCACGCATTTTTATAGGCTCAAATGGAAATCATTTTTTCTGCTCGCTTTGCTTTGCTTGCAGATAACTTGTAGTCCTCTGCTTTTAAGTTTGTGGTGCCAGTACGCTATATCTAAACATTTGTGGCTGTGAAAAAGGTCTTGGAAAATTTTTTCATCGGGGTACTGGAAAGTCCTGGAAAAGTCCTGGATTTTATTTGTGAGTAAAAGAGTGGGAACCCTGCATTAAGGACCTAAGAACCATTCTATGTAATGCTAGTGGTTGATCATTACTACAATTTCTATCATCATGTTTTTTGTTTTTTTTTGACACTGATTGCAGAAGACAAGAAGTTGCCAAGTGTTGAGCCAATTCGTGTGACGCTGCCAGAGAACTACCCTCAGAACAGCCCAACGTGCATCACGCTGCTCAACCAGCCCGGTAATAACAACAGTAATCATTAGACATCGGTTTATTGATTTGTACAGTGCTCACCTTAAAGTAATAGGCTCAGAGGCACTGGCAGATGTTCATTTTACAGTCAACTGCAGGCAGTGATGGAAGTATGCGTTTTTAGTTTTGGTTTGAATATGCCCCAAGTCATTTGTAAAAATAGTGATGACAATGATGATAGACTTCAGTGTTTAATAATTCTTCCCAGATCTGAGAGTGGACATCATGGGTGAGCCAAATTTCAATTTTTTTCTCCTTAGTTTTCTGAAAATGGGGGTTGTCAGCTCTAAATTTGACATTTTTGGATGAAAATTTTCTGACAATAAGAAATTTTCCGACAGCCCATAATGATGCCACTGATTCCGATGATTGGGCCGAAAAAATGAAACCAAGCCCGGAAAGCATGAGAGAGTGATGGCCAGGTCATCCCAAGAAGGCAAATAATTAATTTAGTAAATGACAAACGATATAGGTGAACTTAGGCATGCACTGAATAGCACAGTAGGTTGAGTCCATGTCTGAGGCTGATTGTGCTAGTGATGAGAGCTTGGTTGCTGTGATAGCTGATGAGAGCGTTATGATGATGATGTATGTTTAAAGGTGCATCTCCATTTCTGTGCAAAGTGAACGACATTCTGACAACTGAACTGAAACACTTATCGGGTCGTTACTCGCTCACGGCCTTGCTCAACATGTGGGTATGTCTTGTCCAGCCTGCTACGTGCTATCAGCTAGTCTGTTGCTTTGCACCAAGCTTTCATTGGAGAGATTATATATGCAGTCTGTCCTCATTGTGGTAATGGGAGTAGAGAGCCAAACATTTACTTCTGTTCTGTCCAAAATGGGCAGCAGTTTTAGTGATTTGTACCAGGAACTGGGTATCTGGACCCAGTTTCAAATTTCATTACCCGGTTCCAAATTTGGGTAATTGGTACACATTCTTTTCGCCTTATTACTGATGAAATTGATGAAAATCTCGCTACTTGCAGATTTTGTGGCGAAATTCAATACTGCAAGGGAGATTCAACTTCAGCCATTTTCGTTGACGGACTATACATATTTGGTATCACGGACACATTATAGACGTTTTATGTGAAAAACCTAATTTTGTGGCAAAATATTGGGTAATTATATGTGTACACGTCACTTTACTGTCATTTTTCTTTTACTTGCTCAAAGTTAAAACTTGGTCCGGGTACCCTGAAAGTGGTAATGCTGTAAGTCACCAGCAATTTTGTTGTTTTTACCATACTGTGCACATAGCATACCATAGGTTGTTTGTGCTATCTGTACATCTGCAGTGAGTATTCTGTCTCCGCAAGACTCATGGGGAAAAGATACAAACTGGGGTGAGCTTCTCCTTGCACACCTTACTGTCATTTCTGAGCTTCAAAGGGAAACGCTAATTTGAGAACAGTCGATATCACAAAGTTTGATTTGCTGCGGACTTGTACACAGGGCTTGAAGTGGAAAAAAAATAAGTGCCGGTATGGTGGCTTTTTCTTCCTTCCCTTCCTCCTTTCGACTTTTAGATGCAGTTTAACGAATAAATGCAAATCAGAACCAAAAATGAAATGATTCTTAAACGAACAAGCTAGCGCTAATTTGGCCTCTGATTGATGCAAACATTGGCAACCAGTTGCCTAAATCTCAGAAAAATGCTTACAGAGCATACCGGTATGTGTTGTCTCAGAAAAGAAGTGCCATTATGCTTTCCAGGCGACCAAAGAAGTGCCGGTATGCCATACCAGTCCATACCACCCCACTCCGAGCCCTGCTTGCACATCATGTTGTACAACAAGTTTGCAGTAGATTGAAGCAAGTGGAGTGTGAGCCTAATGCCACATTGTGATGCAGTGCTCAGTGTGTGCGTGTGTTCCTGTTTGCAGGAGTTATGCGTGAGGAAGGCTTGTGCACCGGCACCAGTGACTGCTTGAACAGTTGTTATTTCGCATCAGTAACAACTCAGATCTGTATTAATCAAGCCAGTTGTATGAGAGACGTCCATCTGTGCTAAACATCCGACTTCTACATAGTGTCGGCAGCCTAGGCGTCAATGTAGAGCTTTCTTGGTGCATACTCAGTGTAGTTTGAACTGCACAGCAGGCTTCACGTAGGCCGGGTTGTTATCTGTGATAAACTCTCTGTCAGGAAACCACACCTGTCTGAAAATGAAATGCTTTGTTGGAAAAGATACTGGCTTTTTTATACGTAATTTGCCATCTGTTTGAAAATGTTTAGAAAAGTTTTTATGCACTCAACAAAAGGCAAAGTTGTGAGCTGCCTTGTTAAAAAGGGCATGAATAATGGTTAGTTTTGCAGATTCTGCCATGTTCCAAAGTAATGAAAGCGCTGAGCATAGCCATAGAGTTAAGTTATAGCAATGTTGTTCATTTTGTACGCTTTTTAACCCAAGTCTTTGTAGTCGATTTTAGGTTTTTCATCTTTTTTGTAATGTTTATGATGTGTTTTTGCTGACTAGAATTATTTAATTGTACTTGTTTGTAATGTCCTGTGAGGTTACTGGATGATATCCTTAGTATTCATTTCGGTTCTAATTTTGTGTCCCAAGTTTTTACTTTCAAACCCAAAAACCTAAAAATGCCCAAAACCCTAGAAAAAATTCTAAAAACCTAGGTTTGTTCCAAGACTGTTGGTGTAGGATGTGTGTTTTGAAATTTTTTTAAGTAGGTAGTATATAAATTGACACTGTAGTTACTTTACTTACAGTGTAGATTGAAGTTGCAACGCTGCCAGCTGTTAACGAGCATAGACTGTTGCATCCGAATTTGTATTGTCTTATCGTTGCGTTTTCATGTTTTGACAGACAGACGAACAGACAGACAGCTGTGATCTCTTAATGAAGTATATTGCGATCATTATGATGCACGTTGATCAAATGTTGCAATAATTATTTTTTGCATGGCGTTGTTCTTTACAGTCTGTATGCAGTTACAAAGTCAACAGCAAAAATTCAACGGTTAACAATCTGTGACGTAGGCAGCCGTGTAGAGGAACCTTCAAATTTCTTGAGTCATTACAGGCTGTTTGCAGTTCCAGCAAAGTGAAAAGTGCTTGAAGATAGGCTACCCTTTAGATTGCTCACCGACTCGACTCCTCCCCCACCCAATGGAAAATCCTGGCTATATGTCCATGCAACAGTAGCCTACGCTAGTATACACCATTGCAAATGAATCAAAACCCAATCGCTTTGCAGCAAGTTAAGAAAATAGGAAAGCACTACAGGAAGTTGCAATTTTTCCGACAGGTAGCTGTAAATTTCTGACAGGAGATTATCTGTCCTCAAAATTTCAATTCTTCCCCTAAATTCGCCTAAAGTAGGGGATTTTCGGCTGCACATTTGTCTATTTTCCATTTTTTTTGCTAGAAAATCTGTTGACGATTTTTTCGACACTTCGAAATTTGGGGGGAGAGGGCAACAGTCTCTGCGGTGGCAGGCTGCCACAAAGCCATTGCACTTGGGGAGTCGGCGGCTCGACCGTAATAAAGTTAGGCCTAATTAAGACATTAAGGTTCAATGAACGATTCACACTTTTGTCAGCGTAAATTTTTAGAAGCTAACAGTGAGCTGTCCACGACCATAGCGGTTCTGAGTACTATACGATACAACGTGGCTTCTGCGATTTTACTGTCTCAATATCTGTCCCAGAAACTAGTCTTGGCCGAGGCGTATATAGCGTCTACATGTGGGCCCCTATCGAATCGATACCAGTTTATAATGTCAAGCTCTCAGTTGACTGAATCTGTGTAGATGAGCATACTGATACTGATTCATATGCTGATACGAGAAAGCATAGCCTTAGCCTAACAATGTACGCTTTGATAACATAGGCCGGCCCACGCGGCTGAAAAAAAGAAGAAAATTCCGGGAAAAAATGGCAAACTAATAAAAACTGACAATGCAAGTTGTAAACGTATATACATGTACATAAAATCACTCCACCGTTTAGTCGTCGTGCAGTTGTAGGCTTATTGTGCGGCCGTCCTAATAGGCCGCATTACGGGTCTTGCTCGTCCGTACGTCTGTCCGCTCCGTATTGACTCCTAATTACTTCTAATAACTCGAAATCGAAAAGGCGCATTAAAAAACTAAATTTGTGTGAACTAAACGTTTATATGGCAGGAGTAACTCGACGTATGCCAACTTTCAACTCGTAAGGTTAGGCGGACGGCCGCACGACTTGTCGGCACTGGGCTGACATAGTTTTCTAGTTTACGCCGAGTCGATCGTGTTTCCTTGTAGCTCAGGCCTGACTGTGCGGTGACTAGAAATGTCGTAGACGAAACTGAAGATAGGCCTACACGACGGCTTCTAAACGGAACGGTGCCGACTAGACGCGCTGCTGGCGTCGTCCGTGCGAAGATTCGGGCAACCATCAGATCAGATCACGTGACCGAACCACGTGACGCAAGCGAAAAAGAGCGGCAGGCGGTGGTGGTTAGAATCGGTCGTCGTTGAAAATGCAGACGATACGGCGGAATCCTCGGCGTTGGTCGGCGGCGTCAGCGGCGACGAGTCGGCCGGTGGCGGCAGGAGGTTGCGTCTGCGCACCTCCCTTAGCGCGGTCGACCGCGGACGCATCCTGAACGAGTAGGTGACATCGCCGTACTTCTTGCCCGGGCAGCACGGGTACTCCACCTCGTGACCAGTAAGACTAAGTAGCCACGGCACTCGTCGCTACTCGTATGTATACTCGCGAGTCTTCGTGATACTCGTCGTGAGTATTCAACCATCGTGATGAGCCTGCAGTGTCTTTTGGGCGTAGTCTGTACTCCGTGGTCTTCGTGGTAGTCTATCCTTTTGTGTAATCGTGGGTCTCCATGGGTACTCGGGAATTCTCATTGTTACTCTTGGACCGTATTAACCTCGTGATAAGCCCGCTGCACCTCATGAATGATCCACCTTGTGAGCCGCCGCCACGGTCTCGTCGGTACTCGTCGATGGTGGGTACTCGACCTCGTGACCGGCGACCGTGGTGGAAGTGAGCTCCCAGTCGCTGCTGCGCACGTAGAAGTCACCGGCAGCAATGTTAGCGGCAGGAGCGGGCGGTGCGGGTGCGACTGCCAGCGGCTCACTGCCCGCCGACCTGTCCATAGTCTGCAGTCGCAGCAGATCGGCACTCAGCGTCCACGAGCCGAAGCGCAGCTGGCACTCGACGTCGTCGCGCCGCGGAGGCCAAGTGACGCACGTCAACTGGTAGCGCACGTGCGACGTCCACAACACGTCGCCGTTCTGAGCGACGACCAGCCGCGTCGCGTGGATCAGCTTCGGAGGACTGATCCTGCGCGCAAGCACATCACCAACACCGGCACATCAACTACCGCTCCATTTGACACGACTTTGGTCTTAGTAACTCACCTAGTGGTTGTCTACGACATTCTCTGGCTGGCCTGGGGGATTACGAGATCTGAACCTTACGACGTTACTTACTTATTCATTTTCCGAACAGAAAATGTACGTGAGGGCCCACATTTTACACCGGGACAGTTAACTGATTAAGCTTAGCATATCCCTGATTTTTACAGAACAGGGCCCGATCGGAAATATACGGCCCGAGAGCAGTGCGCTAACTTACGCATTGAACAGTACAATATCCGGAGTCCAGATCTGATCGGAGTGCAGCACCACCTGGCGGATGTTGTCAAACTCGTACGAATTCCATCTCAGCAGAACGTCCCTCCAGCGCTGTATAACATAAATACATCTCAGTCTCAACCGCAGTTATCACAATGTGAACTGATATATAGACTAGGCTACGCTAGTGTTTTATCGCAATAAACGGACAAGTTTCAGGAAAGATAGACTGAGATCCAAAACTAGAAAGAAAAGGCATAAGTTAGAACTAAAATGAGAAAAAAATGTTAGCAAAAATTTTTAAAAACCGTAAGCAAGATAAGTATACCTAGTTGAATATCGGCAGTGTAAAACCAGACAGCGGTAATTCTAAGCTGATTTAATTATTTTTATTTATAAGACTAAAATCAGTCCATAAAAGTGCAGTAACATACAAAAGCGCCGAGATCAGTAAGTATAGACCTATAGGCGTTCCAGGGTGTTCCAGAAAAAAACGGCACAAAGTGGCTTTTGACACTTAGCCTAAGCAATTTCTTTCTAAACATTTGGCTGATAACGCATGACCATGTGACGTAGGGTTGAAAAATTATGGTGTTGTAAACTTATTGTCGTTATTTTCTGGAACACCCTGTATATAGGCCTACAGAAATAGGCGGTGCACGTAACGTACGAGGCTGATCCATCCAACTAGTGTGATGATTCGCTGGGCCTGGTCGAACTGCAAAATCTGCTGCAGCGAGAAGCTGATGGTCACCGTCAGAGCACTGGACGTATTGACCACGGGACGACCGTCGACGCCGTTCTGCTGATAGTTTTCAACCAGCATCGTTATCAACCTCTTTTCCGACGTCGAGTCCACAGCCCTGCATCGTCATCGATCCCTCAATGTGTTTAGTTCAGGCCAAAATCTATATGGCGCCAAAAGACAGATGGAGACAGACAGACAGACAAGAAGACAGAAACAAGAACACAAACATTTATTTTAAATTAAAAGCAACACGCGGCGACCAGACAGATAGTGTCGGCGCAAAATACGTTCAGTGTACGAAACCCGGTCACAAAAGAATTCATACATGAATTTGTGACAGGTTCAAAGAAAAATAACGAGTTACACTAGTGTCCACAGAATAAGGCCAGCTAGTTACACATAAAACGAAAGTTACGAAACTGTTGCAAAAATAATGCAAAACATTGCAGCTATTGTGAGCACAATGTGTTGGATATATGCTAAGCATCACGGTTCAAGCAAAATGTTCCGGAAATGAAGTCGATTCGATATGAACATCAAATGCATATGTACTATACCAAGTGGTAGGCTACATAATTTTTTTCTCACATTTGGTCCTATAGCGAAATGTGCTAAGAGTGGTGCTGAACGCTACAGCTAGTTTCGCTCCATTTCCCGACAGATCTGCTATTTTTGTTTGCTAGGTCTCTCCATCTCAGCTATATATCTAGTGTCTATATATCTATATATCTGACTATCTAGTGTCTGTGCTGGCAGCTTGATAAGTAAAAGCAATCGGTAAAACCGACCGATAACCAACTGTTGAAGCAGCGCAATCTGGGTGCGATATGTTTCGTTTCTGATCGAGCGCTGTTCCTGTTGACTGCACTGCCGATAATCAGTTCAATATTACCGGCAAGCGACCGGTCGATCGCTGACTCGACAGCGCGTGTCATTGGCCACTAGGGTTCCGGGAAATTTATGTTTCCGGACGCAATTGTCGAGGGCGGCTGGGGTGTGGTGACTGGTCAGTGGTGAGGACACAGTGGCGCGGGCGACAACAGGCGCGAGATAACATCACGGGGCGAGCCGCAGAGACAAGCAGAAATCGTTTAGACGACGGCGCCGAACAGCATTCTACTCGCGCAGATATCGTCGCCGATGTCCTCTCGGGTTGAGAACGATTTGTGCGACGTTTTGGGACTATGGTGTTGGTGTCGCTTAACTGTGGTTGATCGGCGATTCAGAGCATTCAAAAAAGCTATCGCTGAGCAGTGTGTGCGTGGTGCCGTGATTTTCAAATGCCATCGACTGAAATGTGCGGGTGGCTCGCAAATCAGTGTAGGGTC
>Ga0209671_1000477_pt1 | contig 26616 bp, 14 predicted proteins | sample WorMetHERISLAND2_2_FD_187401 | JGI IMG/M metagenome (GOLD analysis project Ga0209671, IMG submission 187401) | Marine gutless worms symbiont microbial communities from Max Planck institute for Marine Microbiology, Germany - Olavius geniculatus... | ecosystem: Host-associated > Annelida >...
TGTTTTTTTTAAACATTTCAGTTCTTTTTAGTTCATGTGCTAGATTAAACTGACAGTGTGTTTGTCAGTTTTTGAGTGCAAATTTTCCATTGTATTGTATTGTATTGTACCGTCACGGTTTCTATCGTATCTCCTGGAAATAGTATGTCAAAGTAATACTTCTTTTACTTCTTCTTCATTTTCTTCTTTTTAGGATACAGGTAGAACATGACTGAATTCTTTGTTGTGCAATTCACAATGTCACCGAGCCTCTCTTTATCTGTGGAAGCTCATTGCCACCAGCTGAAGCACGTAGCTTGGGGTATGACTAATTACCACAACGAGGCTACAATGGACCATAATGAGTTGAGGGAACGACGGAGAAAACGACATAAAACAACGAACACCGACGAAAACGACAGATAAAACGAATGGACGGAGATGTTGACGATGGCGAAGTCAAACGAGATGAGAAACGAACAGCGAAGATGACGGCAAAAACGGATGGAGACTTCTTTTTTCTTCATCTTTACGTCACAGTTTTTGTCATTTCAGTCAGCTGTGGTCCAGCGTGGTCAGCTTGTGGCCTCGTTTTGGTTCGTTATAGTTTGTTGTGGTAATTAGTCATACCGCGTATGAATTTATGAGTCTAAACTGCAACATTACCAACATTTTATTAGCACATTACTGCATTGCGTAGTATGGTTTCACGCTATGTTGCTACAGATACAGAAGCATTATGAAGACTATTCTGCAGTCATCTGGTGCTGAACTGGTAGATGACCTTAAAGCATTTGTTGAAGCTGGTTAGTAAACGCTGATTTCTGCCAGCTTGTATTTGTGGTATTTTGTATGAATTTTATTTCAGCAAGTTTAATAAACAGCATAATAGTGAAATTTCTTTAGACTGAGCTGAGTTTTACTCTGTTGCATTTTCTGTGGATGTTTTTTTACAGTTACATGTCTGAAGTGTTGGCTCTCTTGGGTAGTTTTTTTTTACCATTTATTATATACCATCATCAAGGAAAGACTAATGCTTCATATAGTCATAACATGTATGGTGTAATACCACTGTAAGTAAATAACTAAGTAAGTAAATTTGTGCAGGTCCATAAAGTTGAATTGATTTGAATATTGTGCCAGTAAAACAGAGATTGCAGGTCTGTATCACAGCAGGTGCCATAATGCAAAACTTCGTCAGCAGTGTTACTGCTTTATTGGGACTTTTTGTATGTTTCAGTTGCAAACGAGAATGTCAGTCTGGTAATATCGCGACAGATCCTGACCGAATTCTGTTCGTATTTCTCTTCACTGCCGGATGCCGTCGGCAAGGAAGTGGCTCATTACACGCTAGACAAAGTGCAGCCGAGGGTTGTGTCATTTGAAGAGCAGGTCTGACATCAGAATCCTGTAAATGTACTTGTGAGAACTTTACAGCTCGTTGTGACAGTTTGTCCCAGCCACAGTCACTAAGTGTATCGTAGTTGTAGATTTTCCTGGTTTAAGAACAGAACTGGTTACAGCTTCAACAGCACTTGTTGTTACTTTGAGAAAATCACAGAGGCACAGGACATCGAGCGTATTAGAGATTTTGTTTGTCATGATAATGTGCTATATAAATGCTCTCATAATAATCAGAGAGAGAGCGAGAGTTGTGGTAGTTTTTTTTGCTGTTACACCATGTCATTGTCGCTTGTTTATTCCTGTTTTTTTCTTATCCATTATTGCTTATCTGATGTCAACGTAATACAGGGTGGGCCAATAAAAACGTGACACTTTACTTTTGTCCATGTTTTCACAGATTATTGACCGATTTTTGAAATTCTTTAACTTGCACACTCTGCGGACATTTTGCAATAATGTGATTATTATACATTCCACCACACTGTAAATGCGTCTCTACACTATTTTGTTAAATATAAATGAAGTATGCATATATAATGATAATAACAAACAGATATTTTGGTAAAGTTGAAAGAAAAACACTTCAGACCAACATTGCAGTGAATGATTTGTTGGTGTTGGTATTGGCAATAGTTTTTGGCCAAATTATTAATATTGGTATTGGCAATACTTTTCACAAGTACTGTTAACAACCCTGACAACCAGGGCAAACCCAATTGATGATTATTGGTTGACGCGTACGTGAGCGTAGTCACGATAGGCCACTGACACTGTTAGACAGGGTTCCTACAGGTCAGGGAAAACGGGAAAATGTCTGGGAATTTGTGTCGTCAGGGAAAATCAGGGAAAATGATCTTGGATCATGCAGACTGCAGATAACAGTAATTTTTTGCATCTTTAAACATTAAAAAGCAGACAAATTTGTGGCTTCCATTGAACGTCTAAAAGCTAGATGTGTTTCAGCTTGAGGGGGGCTTTGCCCTCCTGACCCCCTGACCAGGGTCTCTGTCATTTGAATATTGCTTTATTAATATGGTTTCATTACTTAATACCATTTATAACATTTGTGCGATAGGGTTATTGTTTCGATAATGTCAGGGAAGTGTCATTCCATGACTGGAAAAGTCGGGGAATTTTGCTACAGAAAATCTGTAGGAACCCTGGTTAGATGGTGTATACTGTAATGCATTATTGCTTGCATATTGGTTAGTGAAAAACTCAACCATGTCTGTCTGTGTCTGTGTCGCACTGTTGAATGCTGCTTGTGTTCAGGTTGGCTTGATGCGCCAGCAGCTGTCAGCTATCTATGAACGTGAACAGAACTGGCGCGAGGCGGCAAACATTCTCGTAGGCATTCCACTAGAAACTGCTCAGAAGTACGTCTCTACTTCGGCTGAAATGTCCACTTTATTACCACAGCTAAATGTGTACATATATGTCTAGGACTGCTAAATTAATGGGATAAGGTGTTAGTGAATTAATTGGGATTAAACTAATTAATGCTGTTATGAGTTTTATTACGGTGATAAAAAATTAATTTGCTGTTGGTATTAGCTGTAGATTGGTAGTAAAGTGAATGTGCTGGTCATCACTTTCAGCTGCACTGGTTCTTTCTGTGGCATAGTTCATTATTTGTCAAATGTTACAGCCTGGCTACTTAGAATCAAGTGATATCAGCAGGATTCTTTATTCCCATCTATGTATCTGTTGCTGTCTGTACATATGAATAAGTAGGTTAAGTGAGTAAACTGTAGAGGCATGATTTAACAGTTAGTTACAATGCACCACTAGCTTTTCTGGTAAGAATGTCTGTAGCAGCCATAGATGTCTTAAAATAAGGACTGATGGTGGCCATGCTCCGGTCCCTGAACTCTGGTCCATCGGTATTTTTAGTTTTTTGCTATAACATTGTCAAACGTGGTCCGTTTGCTACAAAATTTTGTACACGTAGTGCCATAGACAACGTGAACAAATGCTGCAAATTTGGCTACTGTGGGAAGATCTTTGGAAAATGTCTTAGGAAAGTTTTGAAAATTTGGCCCCTGTCTGCATGTCTCTGCATATCTCTGTTTGTCCCTCTGTCTGCGTGTGTGCTTATGTTTGTTTGCTGTTATCATTTAGACAGTACACCAGTGACTACAAGCTGGAGACCTATTTGAAAGTGGCTCGTCTCTACTTGGAGGATGAAGACCCAGTCCAGGCGGAGGCTTATATCAATCGAGCGTCACTGCTGCAAGCCGAGTCCACACGCGAAGATCTGCAGATACATTACAAGGCAAGTCCAGTGCTGGAAGTGTACACTACTGGCTCAACACAGACTGAATACTGTTTATAGTCGTATACTGTGTCTCAGAAAAATAGCCAAATCATCGCCAGTCTTGAGTCATTTTGTCGTACAACATAATGCTGACATTAAGTGCATTAATCTCATCTTTATCGACTCATTATGTCGCAAACGTAAAATGGCATCCTTTTATTGTTGCGGTACATTTTGAACTCAACGTTCTGTAATTCTGACTTATTTCAACCTGATGAGAGATTTGTTGTAGCAAGTCTTTAATGCTGCCCATCAGATATTTTTGGAATCGTGTTATTTTTACTGTCATCTTGCTTACAAACACAGTGCAATAACTGAAGCTTGTAAGCACATTTATTCGTGTTTCTTAGATATTGAGTAAGGTAAATGAAAATGAAGCGTGTGATAAATAATTGCTTGTTAGAAGTTTGTTTATGTGGTATTAATTAATGTAACATAATGTTAAGTTCTTTCCGAGCCATAAGATGCATAAGGTGACACTGATCTTCATTTCCTTAGCACACAGTCGCACATCAGTTTACATTGGGAGATTCTGGGTCTAGTGCATTATGTGGTGTCTTTTTTTGAAGGTTGGCGGCATGGCGTAGCGGTAATGCGTTGTGTCAAATCAATGAAGTTGCTCTGTGGCAGGCCCAGTTATTAATTGGTTGGGTGACTGTCTATGGGCAGTTAAACCATCTTGGTATGGAGCCAGCCAACTAGGTCGACACAGCCTTCTACCCTCGTGGGATGGTGTAATGAGTATTGGTGGTGGTTACGGCCATCGCTAGTGAAGAAACGGCGAGTTTTGAGTAACAGTAGGCCCTGTGGCCAGGACTGCTGGTATATTGGCCCAGTTGGTTAAAGGTGCTGGCTGTTAGCTAGAGCCGGCCATTCGGCCGAATTGGGTTGTATGCTAGCTTAATTGGGTCTAACCCTCGCCGGCTTAAAGCACCAAAAGGGTATGGGAGCCTCTCTCGCAAAGGACCTAGCTGTCTGTGCAAATTTTTTTCTCTTCTTTCCGAAGGATGCCAGGTTGAGTTGACATCTTATGTTGTAGGCTAAAGTAGGTTAAAATTCTTTGTAATTTCCCTAGGTTATTGACAAGGTCAGAGTAGCAAAAGACAGTCTGTATTGTATATTGTAAGTCCGTTTGCATGCTGAACTAGGTTTGCTATGCTCGGGTGCTGGACTTCCGGCGCAAGTTTATTGAGGCTGCCCAGCGCTACAATGAGTTGTCATACAAGTCAATGATTGACGAGTCGGAACGTATGACTGCACTCAAGAATGCGCTGATTTGCACCATACTGGCATCCGCCGGTAACTTTGACACTATTGTAACTATAATTGTCTTATCATTGTTGCTATAATTATTAGGGGTCTGCGGAATCCATTGAAAATTTCGGTTTTCATTTTTTAAAACCGAACTGAATCAGCGTTAAACTTTAGAAACCGAAAACTTGGTTTCTGCGGTTCGGTTTTTACGAAACTGAACCACCAGTATTTAGACGGTTTTTACGTTTTTCGTGTCAGTCAAAGCAGCTTTTTCTGGGCTTAGTTTCAACACACTTCAACCGACGATTAGTTGAACCACTACAGCAGTCACCACACCAGGTAGTCTGTGTAATTTCTGACATCATACGCAGAGTAAAAGATGGCTACCACCAACGACTATAATAATATAGCAGTACCGTACACTACACACTAAACATCAGACGGTAGAAACCAAAAACCGAATTGAAAATTGCAGTTTTTACAAAAATCGAAAACCGAACCAAAAACCGAACCGAAGTCATATTTTGATAGCTGCACACACCTAATAATTATTCACATAATTATCAATAGTAGCTGAATCACAGTGAATAACTGCGCTTAACAAATGTTCTCATCTGTGCCATACTTGCAGGTTTTGATAAACTCAACATAATTGTCACTATAATTATCACATAATTGTCACTATAATTATCATATGCATGTAAGTGTCAATAATAGTAGAGTCGGAGTGAATTACTGCACTAACAAACACTCTCGTCTGTGTCATACAGCAGCCATGTAGTTTTTTTTTTTGCTCACAAAAATGAATGAATAACAGCAAGCTGTTCATTACGGTATGACTTGAACGGCAATGTCATCATATTTAATGTTTATAAATGATGTCACAGCGCTTGACGTCATTGAGATAAAGCTTATGGTTGCTGAGTTGAGTTTGTGGTTGAGCGGCTGGAGGTCAACTTCCAGAGTCCATAGCCAGGTGTGACGTGGACGTCCTGGGCAGCATCTCCAGTCCTTGGAGTGAGCTGTTACCTTTGGTTCTGGTGGAGTTGCCTTTTTGTGGTGCAATCAACAGCCGGTTGGTTCGGCTGTCGTCGAAAGAACGTTGACAACAAGCCTTGGCATGTCGAGATTGTCGACGTCTGTACCAGATGACAGTCCATCCAGCACAACAGTACAAACCACTCCATATCCCCCTTTCTCCCTCAGTCTTCTTGCGTCGTCTCTGATGACAAAAGAGGAGTTGTGGGCTATTACAACAACAGCAGCTGTTATCCCAGCCAGACCAGCCGGTACTAAATTTACCCCAGACAGATAGGAGGCTGAGTTGATTATGGTGATTGCCTCAACAGTTTCTGAGAGTTTATCGTCGGGGCCAGCCAAAACAGGAATTACTCCCAAAAATAGATCGGTCAGTTAAAAATCATGTGAGCATGTGTGTAACATGTTACTGTAGAAGTGTCAGTAATCCTGTATCGGTCTATCGGTCGGATGCTGTGTTCATTGCAGGCCAGCAGAGGTCACGTATGCTGGCAACTCTGTTCAAAGACGAACGCTGCCAGCAGCTCCCCACCTATGGCATTCTTGAAAAAATGTACATGCTGATTTGTACCTTTTAATGTCATGAAGTTCACAGGTTTACTAGTACTTGTCACAAGAGTTTTGTGGGTTTAAATTTGAAATGGTGTGATCATTTTGTTATTCTTATACAGCATTGGTGTAACAAAGTATGCAAAAAGTACAAATGTTAAACATTATGTGTTCCGTGAAAAAATAAAGGTTAGTAAGCACTGAATAAAAAACAAGACTTTTTTTACTTGACATATGATATAATGCTTCAAATTTGGGTTTTTCATATTTATTGAATTTTTGTCATGACATGTAACTCAGTAAATTGAAGTACGAAATACAAAGTCCATTGTATTTTATCAGTTTTTTTATTAGTTTTTTTGTGTTTAATTATTTGCAGTCACTGTCATTTTCACATTATCCACCTAAGATTTATTACATTTTTTTAATGTAGGAAAAATGTCTGTTTTTCAAAAGAAGTATTGTAAAATGTTTGTTTATAACATGCAAACATGAATTAAACTATGCCATTTTATGTTTTGGGTTTATTTCAATTTACAAGGTGGACCGCTCTGTGTGATATCCTTCACAGGAGTTTGCAGAGAATACGGACAGAAACAGAAACCACTAAAAAACGTGGCACTTTACTTTTGTCCGCTTCTTTGCCAATTATTGACCAATTTTCAACATTTTTTCACTGACACACTCTGCGGACAGTTTGCAATAATGGGATTATTACACATCCCACCACACCATGAATGTGTCTTGTTGTGAAATATTACTGAAATATGAATGTATGACAATAATAACAAACAAACATTTTGGTAGAGTTTAAAAAAACACTTCAGACCAACATTGCAGTGAATGGTCTGTATGACACAAAACTGTGTGGGTCTAACACAGTCTAGTGTCATACGGATCATTCACCACAATGTTAGTCTGAAGTGGTTTCTTCATTTACCTAAATGTTTGTTGTTATCCTTAGTTTTTTCTTACATTTATATTTCACACAGTAGTGTAAAGATGCATTTAGGGTGTCATGGAATATGTAATCATCGCATTATTGCAAATTGTCCACAGAGTGTGTCAGTGAAAGAATGTTGAAAGTCGGTCAATAATTGGTGGCACGTTTTTTACGGCCCATGATGTACATCTGTGTGTGGTGTAGGTACTTGGACCGGATTATTCGGAGCAGCGAGTTACATGAGTTCTCTGAGATGTTGCAGCTTCACCAGAAAGCCCTCACTGCTGATGGTCTGTTTAGACTGCTTTTTCTCTGTCTATCTTTCACTTTGTCTTTGTCCCTTTTTCTTCTCCACGTGGGCCTGAGTTGTTAAATATAATCAAATGTCACCAACGCACTGGTGCCTTTATTTTGAAATTTGACTTATTTCTCATTTTTAGAATGCTATTGGTTAAGTATAGGCCAAATTCGCTGAATAAACGTGTTTGATAAATGTGAGAAATGAAGTATTCAGTGTGTTTGTTGGATGTAGGATCCACCATACTTGATCGTGCTGTCATCGAGCATAACCTTTTGTCAGCCAGCAAACTGTACAATAACATCTCGTTCGAGGAACTTGGAACTCTTCTGGAAATTCCGCCACGCAAGGTTTGACCGTGTGCTGTTTTCTACTGGTGTTTTCTTTGTGAAGGAGTATCCAACAGAATATAAAGACTCGGTTTTATAGGAATGCTACAACGCATAGACCTGCCATCCGCTCAACCCATGTTTTTTGGTCCAGCAAAAAAGCTATGGACACTACATTCACCAAATTTTCAGACATTGTAGGGGAGGTCAAAGGCTAGCAGCACGTGAAACTTTGGGGGGAATCTGATAAACGTGGGTTGTGAAGAAAAAGGGGGACAAATATTTAACCCCTCATATCTCCCCCATTAGGAGAAATTGGGGGCACAAAAATTTTTCTTGCTGACAGGCCCATGCACAAGTAAAATTTCACACCCCAAAATTTTACAAGGGGTGGGAGAAAGGTTTAAAATTTTTCCTTTTTTAGAGGTCAAATGCGCCATAGAGCAGATCTCAGAAACTGTAGGCAATATCAATCTGCTTTTTGCATCAGATTGTTAGATATGGACCATAGTGTTCAATGCGGGGGTAAAAATTTTAAAAATTGTGTCCATTTGCAACAAATCGCTCTCCAAATGTAACCCAATTTTTTGACGATTTTTGACAAATGTTTTCAAAAATCATAATTAGTTCAAAGGATGGTACAGAAAGTTCTAGGTGTGTAGGTGTGTATGTGGGCCAATGTTCATAGTTGCTATCATGTTCGTCAAAAATGTTAACCCTGGCCCCTCTCCCCTAAAAATTATGAGGGGCTACAATTTTTCATCATTTCTTTTACTTTTGGGTTGACAAAATTCAAACAAGTGCTCCTCCAAACAGAAACATTTTGACGAGTCATAATGTTAACAAAGGATAGAGCATTGTCAGCAGTTAGCAGCGAGGTACAAAAGTATGGGGTGGCCGAAATATATCGAGGTACTTTAAGCCTCCAAACTGACCCACCTAATTTTTGGCCAATTTTGACCAAATTTTTCAAAAATTGTAATTAATTCAAGTGATGGCCCAGAAAGTTCTACATGTGTATGTGGACCACAGTTTAGGGTCTCTATCACATCCAACCAAGATACCTACCCTAGCTCTCCCTCCCTTTAAAAATTTGGGGGTCAAAAATTTTTTCATGTTTTTTACTTTTGCTCAACAATATTCAAACCCTTTTTTGGGATAGGTGAAAGATCGATGAAACGATATTTTAACATATGAGAGAGTATTTATAGCCCTTTCCAATGACGTATAGATTTATGGGGTAATTAAAATACACTTGGGGTTCTGAGCCCCCAGAGTGACCCACTATAGGTGACATTTTGAATTTTGACAATTTAGCGCCATCTGGTGAACTCAGTTGTAAACTTAGGGCCCCGACGTCGATGCCAGATGATAGGCCAGGCAAAGATAAACAATGTTTGTCCCCGACACTTTATTCCTAGGGGTCACCATTTAGGGACTAGAGCCAAAAACCCTCTTTTTGATTGGTTTGTTACAAGAATAAACTAAGTCCAGTTATGTGACCTTAATAGCTAAAAAAATTTCAACAAACAATGATCTCATACGATTTGTTTTAATGTGGTATGTCTAGAAAATGTGCTTCTACGCCATGCATTTTTGGGACCCCAACCACCCGTCAGGGCGGCCGTTTTTAGTACGAAATGTCTACTTTGGCACCACTTAGCGATCTCAGTTACAATGCCATTGGGCCCATTTGCTGCTTTTTTATACACAGTGGCTCAGTGAAGAAAACTGCCAAGTTTCAGCTTTGTACCTAATTCTGGTCAAATTTGGCGTGCGATTCAAAATTGTGAAAAGTCCAATTTGCTCGACCATTTTACAGTCTTAGAACTTCGTTGGCATGCAACTGAAGTTTGACTGGACCGATCTTCATGAATTTTTTTTTACGATATTCTGTTGTCGATTCCCCCTCTGCAGTTTGGGTAACACTCTACCCCCACCCAAAAACTTTTTGGGGGTAAAATTCCGATTTTTTGACTTTGCCATTTCTAGCTACCTCAGCATCGATGTATTGTATCTGCTTTCTGTTTGAGGTCGGCGTTACTCCCCTCCCTCGATTCCGAACACGCTGAATGTCATAGTGAGTACACTGCATTAGGGATTTTAACAAGGCCACAGGGTACAAGGCTAAGACCAGAGCATTCAAGGTCAAGGTCAAGGTCAAGGCTGAGACTAAATGTATAGCATACGAGTCATCAGGAAATACTTTTAAACTTTATTTTTTTAGTTGTTGCTGATACGGTTGAGTAATTTCCGCTATTTGTTTATAGGCACAGGACTAGGAAGTTAAGCTTGTGTGATATAAGCAGTGACTAGCTTAAAAATTCATTTGGTGTTCAGGCTCTTTGCCAGTCTCGGCTTTGAATGGCGTAAGGGTCAAGGCCAAGGCCAAGATTACCAAGGCCAAGTCCTTGAGTATTAAGGCCAATATTCCCAATTTCAGTCCTTAAGACCAGCACAAGGCCTAACTTTCTTATACTACATGAGGTATTATTTTCTTGTTTGGCTTGTTCAGTGAATACATTGTACAGCAAGGCATGTGAATAAGGGGAACCTGCATGTTTTGCGTAGATCAAGCATTCAAACTGTTGCAGAAATGATTAGTCTCGATCATTGCAGTCGTTGTTGTTGTTGTTGTAGCCCACATCTCCTCTCCTTCGTTAGTTGTCGTTGAGCTTGAGAAAATCAGCCAACGCGTCTGGATCGTCTTATAAGTCTTGAGTTGTGGGTTTTGTCGGGTAGGCAGGGCACTGGAACAAATGTTCAACAGAGTGTGGTGCCACTCCACAGTCTGAGCAAACATCAGTCACGCCTGCAGTGATGCGGGCCTTGTAAGAGTTGAGGAGCCGGCAGTGACCCGAACGTAACTGAGCAAGAGTGGTGCGGACGGATCTAGAAAGGTAGCACTCGAATAATGATAATTCAGGCGGAGTAGTTCCAAGGACTCTGTTTGGTACAAAGTTCGACTGTGCATCTACAACTGCTTGGCTGTGACGATTGTGTAAAGCAGAACGGTATTGCTCAACTTCAGAGATGCCGTCATTATGGAGTGGTACAACGTCCCTGTCAAATTTACTAAGCGTGCCCTTCATATTTCTAGCTGGGGCTGGCTGAGATGTTGAATGGTGGCTAGAATGGTGTGACTGATAACAGGAGTAGTTCCAAGTAGTTCCAAACCAATATTGTTTAGCTAGTAATTCAGAATGTGATTTGACTGGATGCATCTTAGTCTCCTGGTGTAAGTGGTCTGAATGTGCCATCTTGTGACAACCTGTTGCGATTCGCACAGCTTAATTTTGGGCAGTTTGAAGTCACTTCCATGAAGACTCGTTAATTACTGGTGCCCATGCTGGTGCAGCATAATCGATCACATGTCTGCCAATAGCTTGATATGTAGTCATGTTCAGCACTTAATCGTAGTCTTAATTTGACCGTACATCTCTGCAATGATTTAGGATAATCATTTCTGAAATTGTCCAATTGCTGGATCTATACAAAGCATATAGGTTCTACTGATTAAAAGCCACCGTGTGCAATGTATGCTGGACTCATATCACTCTATAAATTTTGTTATTGTACTGTCCTGTGGTACTTGCGTTGACCGTCCTGCTGGACAGAGGCTCCAAGAGTGGTTTGCTGGTGGAACTAAGGTTCCGTCTTGAATTCAGTGAACAGATGAATGAGCAGTTAGATGTGGCGGTCAGATGTTTGCATTTGGAACTGCTCGTATCTTGGTAGTGTAACGGTTAGGATGTTGCACTTGCAGTCATGAGATCACTGGTTCAACTCCCGGTCAGGTTGCTGCTATCAAGTGGTCAGTACCAGGATGGGTGACTGTTAAATCATTTCAATATATAGTTAACGCCAAGGTCAACTCAGCTTTTCATCCTTAATGGTAAGTAAATCAAATCTGGCTGGGGTTGAGGCAGGGCGCATACACCTGTGTCAGATGGCAGGTAAGACTGTGTGATCCCATAAGGCAAGTGACGCTCCGTAGCTCTGAGATGGGTTTCCTATGAAGAGCTATATTACCATTTGACCATTTTTAGCCATACGACTGTTGTAGGCGGAGAAAATAGCATCTCAGATGATCACCGAAGGTCGTCTCAACGGCTGCATTGACCAGATCGATTCCATCGTCCACTTTGAAGGTTTGAAGCCTGTTCCTTTCTTCACTTCTTCCAACCAGCTTCTCTAGCATTGTCAGTCGATTGTCACTTAACAGCATTTTCAAACTTAGAACAATTGTTGCTGTGTACCAGCAGTGTTTTTATTACGCGTGAAAGCAGCTACTGCTTTCAGCTCGTCTTAGCCATCGCAATTCTGTCCGTCCGTCTATCTGTCACATGGGTGGATCAGTCAAAAGCGGTGCAAGCTAGAATCACCAAATCTTCACCATCAGCTACCTGGAAGACTCTAGTTTCAGGAACCGTAAATCTTTTCCATAAAATCGAAGGGGGTCACCCCAAACAAGGGTGCTAAATGAGAGGGGGGTGGGCAAAATTTGCGATTTTTGGCCGATAAGTCACTATATCTCAGTAACGGTGCAAGATAGGGCCTAGGTTACTATTAATCACTAATAGGAAGTCATACACTGGCTCTTGATTGGTGCCGAATTCAATGATCTTGAATGACCTTGAATGCCAAAATAGGGGGTTTTATGGATTTTTTGGTGATTTCGGGCTGCAACACAAGTCTATATCTTTCACAAGGTGGCGCCACGTAACTATCGTTATGCGATTCAGATAGTGAATTTGTATTTGTATATTTACTTAGTGTGAACTCCCCAATTTTCAGCTAAACTACTGAACCGCAACTGCTATAGGCTTTCACGTGTCTCGTGAGCATTAGCTCAAATTTCTTGTTTGATCGGTGGTATTTCTTTGTTTATTATTTTATTTACAATCTTATACGAAAGTACATAAAAAATAAAATATGGATTGATACGTAAGATAAAGGTTATTGCAACATACTCAGCTCAGAAACTGCCATCCAGAATGTGAACAACTTCACTGCCCCCCTCTCCCCCAATGGGGCTTGGCACAAACGTGTTTTCTGGAGGAGCTTAAAGCGTTGCCTCAGTCTCTGTAAATAAGTAAGTGAATGAAGTAAGTAAAGTGTAAATTTCTGTAGCACATCCCGTATACTCCAAACAATCTATAATGCACTTAATACATTTCATCATCTAGGTTCCAAGGTGTCTGATTAATTGCTGTAGCTGAATTTTGAGGAAAGGAGTGGGGATTAAACAAAGGAAAGGGGAAAGAGAGGGGGTTAGTGTGATGTAGGGGAAGCTGTGGCAGTTGCTAGATGGTGCTGAGGGGGGATGGATCGGACGTCCTTACTCTCTAGTGATGATGTCTGTCTGTCTGTCTGCGTCTGTGCAGTACAAGAGGCGCTGCCAACTTGGGACAAACAGATTCAAAGCCTCTGCTTCCAGGTCAACAGCATCATTGAGAAGATCTCTGCCACGGCTCCCGACTGGCTGTCCAGCGCTCATGAACATCAAATGACTTCATGATAGCATTAGTACTCTACAGCTGTGTTGACTGTGCAGTGTAATGTGCAAAATACACACTGGTACGATGCAAAATATGCCTCTAAATCATAACTGTCATCACCGCATCAACAAGCAAAGCCCGTCTAATGCAAAGGGGAACGTGCGACAGCAGTGCATGTTTGAAGGCCCGGTGCGAACAAAATCTAAGCTTACCGTTACCGATCCCAGCAATTTACATTAAGTATCTATACGTACACTCGCCAGAGGTCGCAACCAGTCTCGCACAGCCGTATTGGCTAAAAATCACAAATTTTCCTTATCCCATGTCATTCAGCGCCCTCACTCGCGGTGACTTCTTTCGAGCTTAACTGAAACTAGAGTCTTTTAGGCAGCCGACGGTGACATGATTTGATGATCCTGGCTTGCACTGTTTTTGACTGATCCACCCATGTGACAGATGGAGAGAATTGCGATGGCTAAGACACACTATAGCAGTACCTGCTGTCGTGCGTAAAAATTCTAAGTAAATTTCCAGTTACCCTTAAAGGTCCATGGCCACGGTCAAACTCACTCATGCACTTTATGTAGATTTACTACACTACCTTGTGAGATATAATCTGATTTGGAATAAGTTCGTATTTGCAAGATAACTTTCAGTATCCTAAAGCTGAATATATTTGTTGATGCATTTAGGATATGTATAGTGTTGTCCTGATTTGGTCGGTGAAAGAATTTCGAAAATCGGATACTAAAATCGAATACTTTATCAAATAATATCCAATTTTCAAAGAATATGCAGTTTTTGAAATTCTTTGAAAATTGGATACTAATTGATGAAGGTAAGAATTTTAAATGTTTACTCCTGATGCACCATTGGCAATTTTTTGGCATGTACAGTGTACAAACATTTTTCATTGATTTATTTCTGAAGTTGAACACCACGCTGTGTTGCCGTTGACTGTCAGAGTTTGAATTAACATCAGTGTACAGTTTTGTGCTGATCATTTGTCTGTTGTTTTTTCTCTGCTGTAAAACAGTTAGTATGTATCGATCATTATCACGAGAGGGAGTGGAGATCAGGGATGGAAAATTGATTTTTTAAAATCTATGTTTTAATTTTAAAATAAACCTTGAATCCTTTTAATTCCATTTTTAGGTGTTTTTGCTGTGCATTTTTGCAATACATATCTAATTTAATTTCATATTTACTTGTGATCTTTGAGGTCTGACGTCACGTGATTCACTCAATAAATAACGATGTTACATCCATGGTACACAGGATGTTTTTTCATTGGTTTTAAAATTTGTGTCCTGTCTGATATGTTAACCTAAACCTAAAATGAATTGAAATTTCTAAAAACTTAGGTCAGCCCAAATGTAGCTACTGGTTTCTGTAAGTTATTACTTTTTATTTACTTCGTAGTCTGGGGCAACACTACAAATGTATGTAAAATACTATTATTACTGTTATTAATAATATTAAGGATATTTTTATGGCGCACTTTCACTACGCCCCAAATGCGCTGAGATCTTACAACACTCTCAGATAGATACCTGTTGGTGAGGATTTAACTATTGGCACTGCTTCTTTCTCAAAGGGCGGTATCCACGCTCTTCGCTTAAAATGCGATTTTTTTGGCGCTTCAGGCGTCAGGGGGCCGAACACGTAAGCCCTCAATATAGACATTTGAGCTCGAGGACAACAACTACGACATTTCTCCGTCTATGCAGCATGCACTTGTCGAACGGACTCAATGTACTACTGCAACGAGAATTAAAACTTTGAGCCAAAGTAAGAAAGTACTACAATGAACATTAGGTTTATTGTCAATGTATCCGATATTTCGTCCCGTAATCAAAAATATCGATGTCTTATCGATTGCACAAACGTTATATCTACCCATCACTAAATTATGACGGTGACGTCATGATTTGTTTACCTGTGATTATGAAGTTGGAAAGCGAAAGTGTTATTCTTCTGTAATTGCGAATATTGTTTGAAGTTAAAGCAATTTTTTGAAATACAGCTGTGTATGGTTTACTTGGCAGGTAATTAGTGACATTGTGCTGATAATCCGAGATTGTACATTCTGTCACTGGTACGCCAGATTCTTCTGCTTTCTTCTTTTTCTTCAGTAGATGGTCAAACTTCAACTTGTTGAAGATTCCAGACCATGTCGGGTAGTTGACAGTGTGAAGTATAGAACGTGTTAAGCCAGCAGTCATAATGCCACAACGACTGTCAGTGTCGGCAGTCTCTCGATCGCTCCTCACGGAAGGGTCGCGACTCCCTTTCACCAGTAAAGGTGGAGTACTTTATTCGTCTGTAACGTCAAAATGTCTTCATGTGCTGTTTTTAGATTCGGAACAGTGGCAGAATTTATTTTAACTTTTAAGTAATTATGAGCACAGATTCAAAATTTGGGTTATTTTTTGAGAAAGAATGCTTGAAGGTATCAGATAGAGGTATTCATAATAGCATGGTGTTATTGACTGTGCGCATGCATGGTCTCGATGTCTCACAGAAAATGTTATAGACCATGTGCACTATAGCACATATAGTCTGTCTTCTATGCCTATCAACGATCTGAATGTATGAAGTGGATTGTATGACATCTTGGGTGGTATTACGTCATCTAAAGATGGACACCATCGTTGGTTCCTTAAGCGGCAGTTTTTTTGTGACATTAGTCAAAACTGAATATTGCAGCTACTACCCAAGCCATCCGATTACCCATAAGTGACCCAAAACATTATTAAATGTACGCATCCTTTAGTTAAACTGTGGCTGATTATTGCCAATAGGCTTAATGCTAAACTGCACTCTTGATTCTGCCTAGTGCTGCAGAAGCTGATTAAAGATACGCTGTCTAAGCATGTGCGATCTGCACATGGTAAATAACACTTTGTGGCTGCATACAGACCATGCATGCGCACTAAATATAATCATTGTTCAGAATATTGACCTACATAATGTCGACATTGACAAGTACCAGTTCTTCATGTGTTCATTGTCCAGTCTCACCTAAGAGGACATAGTCTGAAATTGTCTAAGCCATGGTTAATAGTTAACTTAAACAAGTTTACCAGAATTTCTTTGGTCAGCGTGCCATTGACACAGTGGCCAAACACACTGCCAAATGATGTTGTCTGTTGAAGTTTAAAAACAAACATGATGACCACAAGAATGAGGTGGGCATTAAAGGCTGAAGCTTATTCACACAAGTAACAAGTAAGTAAATATGATGATGATGGGGTGAGGGCTAGAACTGATAGCTTTTAGGCATAATATGATGTCCTAGATGCCTGCCTTATCTGCTGGTGGTGCTTTACAAATTCTTTTGATATTGTAATATGTTATTAGCAGATCTGTTGTTAATATTTACTTGCAGGCTGACATTTGCTGCTCGTTGTGTCAACTCATACAGCCATAACAAAACATCTTCTACCAGATATACAGCATACTGGATAACTTGCAGTCGGTGTGATCAGATGCAATGACTTGCCTGCCACTAGATACTCCAGTCTATGATGATCAAGTACGATTTGTCTGTATGTCAGACACTCATGCGCATGCAGCTGATTTTTCCGATGTCTTACCGCCCGGAGATGTTTATCTCCACACTGGTGATTTCACGTATCTTGGTCTGCCGCATGAAGTTGAGGACTTTAACACATTTCTAGGTATCGGTCAATATCTCTGGTTTTTGCTTATTTTTTTCTTTGTGTTGTAACATTTGATTCTTTTTTAGGTGGTGACTGGCAAGTTTATTAAGCCGTGTGGTTTTTTTGACGGTTCTGCTAATGTCTGTGTTATGATTCGAGAGAATAAATTGATGATGACGGTGATGATTATGAATGGTTTCTACTAAATTTTATCAGACTGAGTTTTTGTTTCTTATTCAGTTTGGATGCTGGGTATTTCCATATGCATGCTGCATTGCTGCTTTTCCAAATAAACCACAGCCCCATAAACATTGTCATGGTTATTATTATTACAGAATGCATTATTATTTTAAGAACTATGTGATAGTGAAACTTTTTTAGCACTAGCTTCATGACATAATGGTGTACATTCAATATGTACTATATACACCGTGGGCCATAGAAAACATGCCACTTTACTTTTGTCCATATCTTCACCATTCTTTCACTGGCACACACTGCAGACAATTTGCAATAATGTGATTATTATATATCCCACCACAATGGTAAATGCGTTTCTACACTACCTTGTGAAATGTAATTGTAAGCAAAAAGTAACAATAATAACATAAATTTAGGTAAATGAAAAATACACTTCAGACCAACATTGTGATGAATGATTCGTATGACGCTAGACTGTGTTATACCCAGACAGTCTAGTGTCATACAGACTATTCACTGCAATGTTGGTCTGAAGTGTCTTTTCAATTTTACCAAAATGTTTGGAAACTAGTTATTATCATAATATATGCATATTTCATTCAAATTTTTTATCGATATTTCACAAGGTAGTGTAGAGACGCATTTACAGTGAGGTGGGATCTATAATAATCACATTATCGCAAATTGACTGCAGAGTGTGTTAGTGAAAGAATTTTGAAAATCGGTCAATAATTGGCGAAGATGTGGACAAAAATAAAGTGGCACGTTTTTTGGCCCACCCTGTACATGTCTTTATTTTGCCATACAGACAGCAGCAATACATTGTACACAGATAAAAAAAGAATAAAAGAAGTGTTCTATGATGACAGCGTGATAAACTGTTATGGCTGTTTGCGAAGAGCAACAGGTGAAACTGTTGTGCATAGGGAGTTTGCCTTACAAGCACAAGATTGTTATTGCTGGTAATCACGAGTTGTCATTTGAGGACAAGTTTCTTCAGCAGGAATCCATTATTAGAGTCAAGTTTGACCCGAAGGCAATTCGTGACTATATGCAGAGTAAAAACATTACAAAGATGAAACATCTTCTGGCCAATTGCACATACTTAGAAGATTCTGAGACAATGGTGTTTGGTCTTCGAGTTTATGGCTGTCCTTGGTACGTGATGATCATGCTTGTACTTTATTTTTTGTTGTATCATCATATCACTTTTTTACTTCTTGCATGCCACATTCCTAACGTAACGAATAGGAGTATATGAAATCAGTGTACATTGACGACCGACCAATGACCAACCGACCTCCCTTCCTGGAAGAGCTTTCCTGGAAGAACTTCAAATGGCTATATCTCGATAATGGTGCAAGATAGATGCATGGTCACAATGGACCACCCATAGGAAGTCGACCGCCAGGAGCCGAATGGTCACGTGACCAATGACGTCACATGACCCCAAAAGGTCAAGGTCGTGACCCTATTATCTTTGAGGCGCCATATCTCCATAATTGTGCCAGATAGACGCATGCATTGAAGTATAACAAGACAAATGGCAACTAGCGTCATCGACCATTATTGGAATTTTTTTCCATACAGTTCCTGAAATTGGGCAATATTTTACAAACTTCGGAGAGACGATTTCCAATAACGACTTCAACACCAGTCATTATTAGTATGATATTAAACGGGTCTCAAACAGATGCCGGGTCTCTAATACAAGCTGAAAGGAACGAAAAGGCACTTAAAGGAATACAAAAGAAAATGATGCACACGATTAGTACATTAGATTGGTTAAAATCTAATAATATTTCTTGTTTTACCATAAAACTTTAGCAGTACAGACAGACTAGTGTGTACGAAAGTAGATAAAAGCACGCTAAAAGCATGTAAGGCTAGACACCAAGAATCAACAGTGGGTGGCTTGTTAACTTTGTACTGTTTATTTGAATGTATTTTTGTTGCAGAACATTTTGTCTTTTTCTGGGAGTGGCAAAATTTGTTAGTTACATACAGGGTGCAGCAAAAAAAGTGAACCCGTAAAGTTTTTTGCTGTTTTTTTAGCAACCGTTTGGAATTTTAATTGGAAATTTTACAGATTTATTTACTAAAACCTTTTACATTTAACTGCCAAGTAAATTTGATTCAGTTGAAAAAATTACGAAGTTATCCCAAACGGTTGCTGAGAAAATGGCGAAAAAATTTAGGGGTCCACTTTTTTCTGCCGCACACTGTATAATTATTATTGTTTTTTTTCCAAAATTGCTTAAAATTAAGCTGTAAATGTGACCATTAATTACGTATGCAGTGTTTTGTGACGTAGGCAGCCTGATGATTTGGACGGCTGGGCATTCAACGTGCCGGTGCGGGCTGCCGTTAATTTGCGTGAGAAATATCAACTGATTCCAGCTGGCATTGATGTGCTCATTACGCATGGACCACCAAAAGGTATCCATAAATGACCTTACCTTACCTCCGGGATGGGAAGGCTGCTACACCTGCCCAGCGCTGAGGTCATATCAGTTCAGCCCAGTGTGCGTCCCTGAATGTAACCATAAGGTTACAGGTAACGGCTATAAAGCCGTAGTCGGCTAAGAAGCCGAAACCAGCACAAAAGCACTGGTAACGTGTAGCAAATCTGCTCTCACAGGTTTGGTCAGCTCTTAGTTGGCTCCTACCCTCCAGATTTTAAAAATCTTTTGGGTCATCAGTGCACAAAGCCCCACCACCACGAAAAGGTGACTGACCACGGTGGGGATCCAGAAATGATTCTTATGAAAATTTTAAAGATTAATAAAAATGTTATTTTTTTCTTTGAAACTTGTAGGTTAAAGTCATGCCAGTAAAACATTATAAAACATAATGGTGCATCTGTGACAGTTTGTTGAGCTCAATAGCTACAAAAATTTGCTAAACTAAACAAGGAAACACATTTTTGTGGCAACTGCCTCTGCTAGCTTTTCATCAAAATTTACCATTAATTAATCATTGATTTTTATTAAGTTATATATCAAAAAAATTTTTTTGATCATCACCAGCTTTAGTTTTAGTAGTGCATTTAACGAAAGAGCACTGGATCACTTTTGCCCAAGCCAGCTTGCTAATTTTTTTTATCTTAGCTCAAATTGACTTCTAGCCAGCAAGCGACTCAGTGCATGTGCTATTCCTAAAATTATTTGCTTGCACATTTTAAAAAAAATTAGCATGCAGTATTTTTGTGCTTTTATCCAGCTGTTGGCTGCAACACAAAATAAAGGTGTTTTATTTATTTCTAGGCATTACTCAATCTGTGAGTGATTATTTACAGGTCAATCTGATCTGAATTTCCTTGGCGTCAAGTCCGGCTGCGATGAACTTTTGGCCACCGTTCAGCGCCGCGTTCGACCAAAATTCCATGTCTTTGGACACACACATGAAGGTAGCCTAACGTCTTTTCCTTTGTGATATTTATTCAGGTCTGATAGGTTAGTTTAGGATCTTGTCTCACTGTTGTCAGCAGTTTTCTAAGCATTTTATTTTTTAAAGTCTGTTTTCATTTGTGACGTCTTAAAATGAGTAATGACTTCACCCGGCAACACACTGATGCCTGCAGGTAAAAGAATGTACGTCCATTGCTGTTGATGGTGTGGCCAACGGTACCGGCCCGCTATTCCGAATGTCCGCTATTCCGAAAGTCCATTGTGCAGATACGCGCCACAGTGCTAATGTTTGGGTTAAGGTTAGGGTCAGTCTTAGGATTAGGCTGAGGGTTAGTCGGAATAGCGGACTTTCGGAATAGCGGAGCCAAATCTGGCCAACTGGCAAAACGTGGTTTTAGTGAATGTTCTGTTATGAGACGTAACGACAGGTGATGTGAGTGACGTATTACCCAGTAGTATACTAGCAGACTATCATACTATCATACTGTATACTGTCATGAATTTTGTTATGGTTAGGCTGAGTAATGAAGGTGTGCAAATTTACTCACAAGGTTTCTCACCAGGCACGGCTCATCGGAGATTTTCGAGCTGATGAGGCCAAAGGGCCAGGCGGACCCGCTTGTCCGTGTAAAAGCCTGTCCAATTCTCCATTAGTATGTTGAACCCAGTCTTGAAAACACTGATGGTACTAGAAGAAGGAATGGAAAAGCCACCTACCCCTTTCCATTTTTTTCTCTGTATTATCCCTTTCTTTTCATGCTTTATCTTTCCTTACTTTCACTCTTTTTCTACACTGTGTCTCAAAAAAGTATCTTTGACATTTTTGACCATAACTTGAAAACCAATTATCAGATTTTAATAATTTTTGGTACAGGTATTCCTAACACAGCTTGCCATCAAATAACCATTCACTTTCTCACCTCACCTAATGTATGCTTCTGCACTACCTAGGGAAAGCAGATCAAGTGAAATATGTGTTAAAATAAAAGAAAACCTGAAAAAAACATCCCCAACATTATCGATAAATTAGCAGATTTTAATAATATTTGGCAGAAATATTTCAGACACAACTGGCTATTAAATAAATGTTTTAATTTCCACCTCACCCAACGTCTGCTTTTGCACTACCTGGGGAAAGCAGAGCAAGCATAATACATGTTAAACTGAATGAAAAAACGTCAATAAATTCCATCTGTCCTAATTTGTCGGCCCCAACCTCAGGTCTTGCAGCAGTGTGTCTAACAGATGAAGTTTAGGAATCTTTGCAAAGTCAAGAAACGACTGGTAGAGCCTGGATTGGTCTGTATCGATACTGCTGTCAATGAATGGAGAAAGCACCTCCTTGCCTTTTTTTGCATAGTGGGCCAACACTTTAAGTGATTTTGCTGCAAGCAGTTGAAAAATGGTCAACTGGATAAAATGTCAGCCAAAGTGTCAGAAATGTGAACAAAATGTGTTTTACATGTTATGTTAATTAAGCAATCATATCGCATCTGATAAAAAGTGATATTTCGCTGATTGTGCTTTCCCCAGGTAGTGCAGAAACATACGTTGGGTGAAGTGGGAAACTGAATGGTCGTTTGATGGCAAGTTGTGTCCGATATATTTGTACCAAAAATTATCAGAATCTGTTAATTGGTTTCCACGTTACAGTCAAAAATGTTGGGGATACTTTTTTGAGACACAGTGTAAGTATCGGGAACAGAACCATTAGTGGATATGAGTTTGTGCTTTGTTGAATTACTGCTGGAATATTTATTTGAAATTTAATATGCCATTGGGTGTAATGTGACCTATCTTAACTTTTGGCATGTGAAGCAAATACACTCATTATAGGCCTACATTGGATAGTGCAGTATAAAGTTTGTTGAAAAGTCAATACACTCCGTGATGAAATAGTTATCTCTGCCAAGTGTGAATGTAGTGAACATTGGAGGAGATTAAGAGATTGGCCATTCTCTCCGTCGTTCCATGTGTGTGTACATGATAACTCATAATGGCAATGACGTCATTGCACCAACAGCAACAACGTCGGCTGTTATTTTTATTTCCCTCCACGAAGCGGCTTTTTCTTCTTCCTCTTCCTCCCCTTTCTTTCTTGGGTCGTCTAGTTGTAGGTGTTGTTGTATTTGTAGGTGTAGTTGTAGTAGTAGTAGTAGTAATGTTTAAGTCACTTCACTTAGTGGAGATACGCACTCTCATGAGTGCCTTCTAGTTGAGTATAGAGTAAATTGTTATTGCTAGGGAGTGCCTAATAAATTGTGTATATAGTTTGCTCGATGCTGTGCTAACCTGACGTTATGTAATGTGTTGTAGCTTTCGGCGTGTCAACCGATGGCGTGACAACGTACATTAATGCATCTAGTATGAACCTACGTTACAAGCCGGTCAACAAGCCCGTCATCTTTGACCTGCCGTTACCTCCTGGCGTGACAAAGAACTGAACCAGCCGCATCATCTTTGATGCACTACAGCTATACTGTAGGGCATATATGGCACGATGTGTCGTCTGTCCGTCGTCGTCGTCATCTGTAACGGATGTATTGTGGATAAACAATAAGTCGCAGGGCAAAATTCGTACACGAATAATTAGCCCTGTGTCTTAAACCTAGGTATTAAAATTTCAGTGAGAGGAACATTTTCAAATTCGGGGTTGAATGGAGGGGGTGGGAAAATGTGTGTTTTTTAACAAAAAACTGGCCATATCTCGGAAATGGTGAGAGATGGGGCCAAGGTTACTATTAATCACTAATAGGAAGTGGCAAATTGCCCTGTCAGATGAGATTGAAATCATTGACCTTGGATAACCTTGAAGGTCAATACTGCAACAGGAACTGTATAGGCTGTAGTCCATCTTCCCTAGCGACAGCTGGGCTTTCTTGTGTCACTGTGCACCATGTCTAAATAAAACACGAGCAAAGTTGTTTTTTGTCAGACTTATCAAACCTCCACCAAATTTGATAATTCTTCGCACAAAGGTGGCCAAGACAATAGCATTATGTGAGGTGCACTCACTGTTCACCTCACCCAATTTATGTCAATGCACTACCATGTGAAGCACAAAAATTATCAAAGTTTGTGGAAATTTGACAAAGTTATGACAAAAGTAGTTTTACTTGTTTTTATTGGGACATGGTGTATATACCAGTCCGCAGTTTGTAGGAAGGCCATCGTGATATTATTTCACATTGTTATCATTTCATCTGTGATATCTGTGTTGTCCAACTATCAGTGCTTTGACGCTGTTTTAGGATGGCAGCAGTATTCTTGCTCTGACAGTTCCTGAAAGTCAATTCAAGTCCGGAACCAAAAGTAGTAATAGTTATAGCAGGCTTCATAGCAGTATCTAGCAGACGACGGGTTGGCCCGATTGATAGTGGGGGAGCTAAAAGGGAGCAAAAAAGTTGCCCTTATTTCCATTACTCCTGTGGTTCATGTAATGTTTTTTACTTTTTTTCACCTCAGTCGACTTGCTGTAAAGATGACTATCTAACTTGCTGGTCACTGTGTCTAACGTTTTGTTTTGTTAATGTTGACGGTTGATATTGACTGTGAAATAGTTTAATTACTGTTTTGCTATATGTCATTCTAATTCCCCATCTCTGCTGTTTCTTGTTATGCTGTTACAGCACTTGATGAATTTATGTGCTAAGTTTAATGATCTACTTATTCAGTAGCTTTATAACAGCTTCATCTTAACAAACATAAGAGCCCGGCGCCGTCGAATTTTGTTGACTTACAGCATCAAATTTCCATATGTTTATTTATTTTATTGTAAAGAAGCTCCAAGTCTGGAAGTGGGATATTGGTCTCTTGGTGAAGGAAGAATTACATGTAGCTGATGAAGGCAGGTCGACTGGATGATGTGACCAATTTTTTTTCAAACACAGCGAAGAAAAGTCCGTGGCTTATCCTTTCCCTTTTCCACTAGCCCACAGGGTGGCAGTTGGGGAGTATCACCCCCGGGAAAGTTTTAAATTTACCCGCATCGCATCCACCATTGACAAACTGCTGCATCACTGCCACCATGTGAAAAATGTGATGCGTAGATGAGGCAGTCGAATAATTATGGCGTCGATCGTAAACGCTTCAAGCCTTCGACGCCAGTTGGGGTCTATCTAAATACAGCTGTTTTCAACTGCCTGCATGTTTTTTCTAATAAGTTGTCTTTTAGCTGTACATGTCTCTTACTCACTCGCTGTCAGCTTTTGTAATGCCAATGACGCACAGTCCAGAAAACTGCACTGAAATTGGATCTGAAAGTCGTCATCGAAATCGTTGCCGACTTTAATGCCGATTTTTGGAGTCGACTTTTGGCGCTGGTTTCTGGACTGTGTGTCATCAGCATAAGAATTTTTCGGTGGTGTAGCAACACATTATTTGTTCGCGGTCACTAATACAAATGTAGATGTAAAAACGTTTTTAGGGCCTATATGTTTTTATTATTGTCACATTTTTTTTTATTTTCTCAACGTTTTTCATTAAAACGTTTATTAAAATTTTACCGATAACTCTGACAAGGACTTTTGAAACAAGAGAAACGAAATTAGTTTCCTTAGTTAGTCTGGTGATATTTGGTCTTATGACCACATGGTTGAACTGAAATTGAATAACGTTCTCTCTCTGCCTAGTTTCAGCCATACTCCGCCTGCAGCAATAGGCATTAGGCAAAAAGTTGAACAAATTAGCGCTAACATTTAAAAAAAATTTTCTGGAACGTTTTTTAAATCTATGGTGTCACAGATGCTTTAAAAGGACAAATATTGAGTGTTTTTTACCAGTGGCGTTTTTAGGCCCGATCCGGGGGGGGGGCATAGGCCCCCAGTTTTGCTCCAGCCCGCTCTCTTTCCCATGTCATGGCCACCCATGAATTTTTGCAGAAAATAACACAAATATTTGATTTCTTTGCGTTTCCAGATTTCAGAAAAGTGGGCAAATTTGCAGCTTTCTTTGAACATCCAAAACCAAAAGTGCTTCAGCTTCCCCCCTGACCAGGGGCTCTGCCCTTTGACCAGACCCCCTTTATAGGCTCGCGCTATCGCGCTCGCCATGGGGCCGTGCATGCCCCCCATATATTGCGGGCTAGAACCGCCACTGTTTTTTTACCCATTTATTTTGTAGACAGCCTAAAACGTTGACTTTTTTAGAAAAGCAGACGATTGAGATTATTTTAGTGATGTCGTTGTGTTTATTGTTGTAATGTTTTATTGACGTCAGTTATCGATTAATTTTATTAATCTTTAAAAAATTTAACGATAATTCGTGTGATTACTGATTAACTTCCGCAGCTTTAATTATTATTCTTGACGTTGTAATGCGTGGGTGTTAACTTTGTGGTATAGTGTGGCATAACGGAGCTTCGAAGCATAGATGTAGCCAAGATTGGAATTGTGGTGCACTTTTAGGCCCAACGGCCTCAAATCGACGCCGAAAACTGAGAGTGGGGATGCCGAGGCCCCTACCCACCAGAGAGGGAGTCTGCGGGAGCAGTGGCGCTTTTAGGCCCGGACCGGGAAGGGGCACAGCCCCCCCCATTCGTGGCCACCCATGGTTTTTACGCGTGACAGCAGAATGCTTCGCGCGTCTTTGCCATCGTCTGGGCGTCCGTCTGTCTGTCTGTCACACTCGTGAGCTGTATCAAAACGGTGCAAGCTAGGATCACGAAATCTTCACTGTGGGCTGCCCCAAGGTCTCTAGTTTATCGTGACAAAATTTCGTGCCACTGGGT
>Ga0209671_1000478_pt1 | contig 26605 bp, 23 predicted proteins | sample WorMetHERISLAND2_2_FD_187401 | JGI IMG/M metagenome (GOLD analysis project Ga0209671, IMG submission 187401) | Marine gutless worms symbiont microbial communities from Max Planck institute for Marine Microbiology, Germany - Olavius geniculatus... | ecosystem: Host-associated > Annelida >...
TGTAACTGTCTCCAGAAATGTTAGCAGGTTACTAGCACAAGAGAAGCCTGAGCGGAATCCATGTTGAGAACTGAAAAGTAAGTTGTTCTGTTCCAGATGCTGCACAAGCTCGTCCCTCAATGTGGATTCTACTATTTTGCAGATCTGGCTTGTCAAACTAACTGGTCGGTAATTTTCTGGTTATGTAATTTTTTGGTGTTATTTCAAATTGTAGAAAAGTGGGCAATTTGCGGCTTCCATTAAACGTCCAAAAATTAAAGTCCTTCACCTCCAGGGGGGCTTCGCCCCCCGGTCTGACCCCCTAACCAGGGGCTCTGCCCCAGAACTGCCCCCAGACCCACGTTATAGACTCGTGCTATATACCGCCCTCGCCATGGGCGAGGGCGTGTATATAGCGCGTGTACTGCCTCCCGGCATTGAAGCAAGCCGGTACCAATTTGTACTGCTTGGTGAACAGAGGCACATGCGTGTGAACAACTTGCCCAAGAACGTTACCTGGCAGTGCTCCGGCTTGGAGTCGAACCTGCAACCCCAGGGTTACAACTTCGGCGCGTCACCGTTAAAAAAACTACTAAGCCTAATCATGAGCTGTATGGTACGGTAAGTGGCCGAGAAGTCAAATTAGGGTCCAATGCGATATTTAGTCGGAGCTTTTGAATTTGTAAACAATCAACATGGCTGGAGGTTCTGAGAGATGTAGGTCTTTAAAAGAGGCGCTTTTCGAAGCTTTAGCTGCTGCATTATCCAACGAACATGGCGTTCGAGCAGCCGGTGAAGAACAGATGAAAACATTGGAAGTTACAGAAGGTGATTTTAGTAAACTACCCCGTCGGTGTGATGCCCCAGTCCTGGGGCCCTGCCGACTAACTATCCAGATCCAGATCCAGGTTGTGCGAGCGTGTGTGTAGTGGGCGCCAAGACACCGGCACATACTGGTGGTGACAAAATTACTGTGCACGAGGGCTCTCTGTTAGTAGTAAGCCTACAAATATGCATACTAAGCTGGTTGGGTAAAAGGTTATCAACCTGTCCTCATATTTTATTGATTCAAAAAGCGCTTTTGCAAACATTTACGTCTTATGAGTTATTGTCTGTAATAAAATTGTTTGGTTTTCGTTATTTTTCTGTTGAGAGAGATTTTTTTGCAGTAAAACAGCAAGAATTGGCGTATGCCTTTCGATAGCCAATGCGACGTCATGTATAATTTTAGCAAAATTTCGTTCGATGTATAATATTACACGTACTTTTTTGATGGTTTGGCATTGCAGTTATTGATTTAATGATTTTAACTCGGCATCGTTCGAGAATTTGCTCATGCACGGTATGCCTTCCACTTATCTGTTGACATACTGCATGCCAATGTCATCACACTTTGGTTGATGTCACCTATGCATGTGAAGTTTTTCTATAAGTGCCTAGACTACTGCCAAGATGCCTATGTGGGCGTAAAGAAAACGACACATTAAATTAGAATTTTAAAGTGAGCTTTAGCTTTATTAGTGATCGCAAACGAACTTAACTATCCAGGGAATTTCAGATAGTCCAGAAAGAAAATGACAGAGAGATCAACAGACAGAGTGGAAGACAGACACTATGCACGTAATCGAACGAAATAGCCCGAACAACTCTGGCTACTAGCTCAGCCCAAAACTCGCTGCAGAATGTCTCTGTCCTTCAAATATACTTGTATTGTGAATTCAGTTAGCAGGATGGTTATTATTGATAGTCTGTAGGAACTGTCCAGGCACCCTATGCAACTGTGCCATCGCCGACCCACTATGGACAGTGTTTGGACACCTGTTCTCCCAAAATATCCAGTACCCTCAACCCAAAAATTTGCATGGCGCATTAAGGCCAAACCGTATCCGTGGAATGGTATTGGCAGGCTATAGTACAATATACCGTCTATCTAATCTTTTCTTTGTTAAACCTTCTTTTCCCCCCAAACAGTGATAGTGCCTCACAAATTGCCAGGAAGTACAGTCAGCTATCCTAGCGATAGCTGGGCTTCTTGTAGATTTATGTATTCAACAGTGGTTTATAATAATTATATGCATTGTGTCATATTTTCTCATCAGTTATGTTTCTTTGGTCTCCACACTGACTGGCATATTATTCAAGAAGTGAATTTGTGATTGTCAGAGTTTGGAGTGTACCTGGCTGAGTTCACGGTCAATGCGTCTGTTGCTGTGGAAGTGCGCCAGCTGGCTTCACTTCTGTTGAAGCAGTATGTTGAGGTACATTGGTCACAGCATTCGGACAAGTTCTGCCATCCAGAAACCACTGAACGGGTAACTGAGTGATTTGTCAGTCTTTTACCAGACTTTGCTTGTGCAGTTGTGTTTGATTTGCTGAGTCGGCAGTACTTAGCAGTTTGCTGTAGGGTTTGCAAACCCGGAGCACTTTTCCAAACTCTGGTTTTCGGGTTTCAAAAATGTTAAACCCGGGTTTCGGGTTCGGGTTTTAGAATACACATAACTGCATCTGATTCAGTATGCATGCTGTTCAACGTAGCTTCAGTTGTAAGTGAGTATTAGGCTTGTCCCGTTATTAGCTTCCGAACGATAACAGCTGGATGAATTTTGTTGCATTACAGAGGTCATTCTAAAGACTGAAACAGCTATGAGACTGATGACTGGATGAACGGAACAGTGATGATGTCTGACGATGCTAACTCCGTTGGTCCAACAACTGATAGTCAATCATTCAAAACGTGTCTACTATCAGAATATCAATGAACATCAATGACGACGTTCTGACAATCAGACTGTTGAACTTTTCGATATTTATTAACACCGAATTCCCCCGTGTTGTTTTTGTACAAGTTCAGCAAATGAACAGTGAGTCTTTGCTGATATAAGTAATAAGTGTGTACCAAATTAAAACTTCAGTTATTTAACTGAAAGAGAAGATCAAGTCGCAGAAAAGTCGAAGGCTTTCGTGCAAAACAGTATCTACTTAGTTGATTTGCCTGGCCTTTGATAGACTGGTCTTCACGCGAAAAGCTTTGCCCAAACGACCTGCGCAAGCTGCACAACGAGCATCCGAACTGGCATTGGGCATGGGCATTCGCAATTTCGCAGTCCAGGTCGCTAAGCAAAGCTATTCGACGTATTTGTGTGAAAATCAGCTTACCAACTAGGTCATGTTCACCAATCTGCACTTTTTGCACGTAAGCCTTCAACTCACAACCTCCGTCACAAAGTCGGACTCTCTGCGCAGACCGTCAGTCACACTCACAATAGAATGGAAAGTGGGCATGTTTCTCAAGTAAGTCAAGTTTCTGAACACTGTCATCGAAGCGTAAGTTTGACCACTTAAACTAATAGGCCTTAACTACTTAAAGTAAAACTAGTCTTAGTCTACCGCAAAATTATATGCAGTCACTGTATTAACCCTTTGATTGGAATGTATGTGTTAAGACGTCCCTGGCATGGTTAGTTAAGACGCAACTGACAAGCCGTTTTTCGACGTCAGCATGATGGACAACGCGTTGTCCATCATGCTGACGTCGTTTAAGTGAAGGTTTTCACGTGCAAGCCGTTAATTATTCAGTGATAATTGTCAAAATAAAGCACCAAAACCCACAATATCACAAATAGAAATACCCGTAACCACGGTGCGAGTTAATTAATCTGTATAATTTTTTTTCACTGTCAATGTGTTTCACCATACATTGCGGAAAACGTCTTGGCGAGACGTTGAAGCTCCCGAGACTCTCGAGAGTCTCGGGAGCTTCAAGGTCTCAGCCAGCGTCTCGGAAGCTGCAACGTCTCGTCTTGGTCTCGGCTCAGAAGGTCTTGTGCACATCCCTGTGTCAGAGTATTTAATGTTTCTGGCATCACATATAATGTAAATAGCACAAAATTAGTATTACAAGCTGCAGTAACACAGAAGGCGATGGTTAGGGCTCACAGTTTTCTGCCGCAAATTTTGCCAAATTCCGAGGGCCAGTTCGCAAAATTCTGTGGCTCACAGCGACAAAATTGTTTCAATTCAGCGACTTACTGCGGCCGTCTGTTTGTGAATAAACTGAGCTCTATTCTGTGCATAAACTTCAGTTATTGAAGGCTGGCGTTTTGCTCAGTTATACTAGCAACATTCAAAGAAAATGATCAATCGTTTTTTCTTTTCAAAAGTGCAATATGTCAAGTCGAATTGTGTCTATTTATTATTGTGTGCTGTATTGCGATGGCTATTATCAGGGCTCAGTTTTAGGCAGGTTAGTTTGATCTTTTCCGTGATATAGTTAGTCTATTTAGTTACATTGTGAAACCAATGATCGTACTGATCATTGGGCATTTCTCAATTTCTGCAAAATTCCATGAAATTCCACAGAAATATCAAAATTCTGCGGAACAGAGCAAATTCTGAAGCTTAGCTCGAAATTCCGCGTCTGCAGAAAACTGTGAGCCCTAGTGATGGTTCAGCAGAAATGCATAATGATGGCAACAATGATTATGAACTACTGAAATCCAAGAACTTTCAACACCATCATCCATCAATTTCCAAAACACTCAAGGCCCTATTGGGTTTTCAAGGACTACCTAAGTACTGAAAAAATGAATAGTATTTTTTCAAGGGACTTTGGTCACCCTGAAGAAAATGACAGACGACAATACCTGATGTACGACGTCAAGAAACTGAAGGAAAAATGGTGCAAATCCACTCGTCTGAGTGTCCGCCGTCTGGTTGCTGCGATGACTGAACCGATGTCCAAATGCCAACCACTCCTTCTCAACAAGTGTTCGGAAACCATCGAATGTCCGATAGAACGGATCCAGCATTAGCTGGGCCACTGACAACACCTATGGGCAACAACAACAACAAGTACAAACCGTGACTGAGTGAGTGAAGCTGCCAACACAATAAAACAAATAAATTAGCATGAGCTGGGACCTAAAAGTACAAATACGCTTTAAACAGCCACTTATAATATTAGAAAGTCGGATCAGTAGTAGCAATAGTAAGAGTGGTGCTGGCAGTAACAGCAGGAGTCGCAACAGCAGTAGTCGTTTTTTAATTGTTGTAGTAGTCACAGTTATGGTAGTAGTAGACGTTAGTGTTGCTGTTGTTGTTGCTGTTGTGGTGTCTGGAATTCTGAATCATCCATGTTCCATGCCATAATGAAAAATATAACATGCATGCCGCACAGAGGAAATCAGCAAAAGGCTAGCATTAATAGTATTTACGCAGCATGCAGACAGCTCATGTCATCAGGGGCCTCAATCCCCTCAAATCTAGAATAAAAATCCAGCTCAAGTTTCCCCTACCTCCCTTATGTATCCAGCTCAATCTGCTTGTCTGTCTGCTAGATCCCAAAAAGTTACAAACTGATTTCAACAAAACTTTTACATGTACAAAGCATGGAAAAAACTCCTATTTTGGACATTGGTGATCCAGATCCGAAAACTTTTTCACAGATGCATAACATACTGTACTAATGACTGACCTGAGTGGTGAAATCCCAGCCGTCCTCCAAGCACATCATGACGGAGGAGCCCTGAATATCGAGCAAATCAACAACAGCTCCAGCAATCTGCAGGATGCATTGCAGCTGCTTCAACCATTCCGAGTCCTGAACGGCACGCAGGAAGTTGTAGTTGTCGGGGTCGGCAAACGGACCGCTGGGAACACATGCTCGCATCAACTTCTTGAAGCTCGACTTCACGTGCCGTGTGTCGTAGTAGTCGATGGGGATAAACTCGCACTTTGAGAACGACTCGAGACGAATTCCCTGAAACACAAGTCACGTTACAACTTTCAAGTTGCTTTCAGAATCTTGCTCAGCTCCTTTTCAAGCAACCTTGAGCAAGCTTCGTGCAAAATTCAACTCAGCCTTCTACTCTTATGCCCGGTTTTTGAAACGAGGGGTAAACCTCGAATTATCTAGCCAGAGATTGAAGGGTTACCTCGGGGTCAAATCTTGGTGTAACTTTTTTGCGTTTTTGCAAAGAGGGGTAACCCGGGGTTAGTAACTCCAGGTTTGAACCCGGGGTAACTTGGCAATCTTTGTAAATCGACATCTGATTGGTCGATAACAACCATGTGACTTGGCGAAATGCCGAGTTGATTTATCACACAGATTTATCGTTTGGTCGTTTCTGGCACTGCCACCTAGCGATTGGCTCCAATACAAAATACCATTTCCAAAATCGCAAGCAACAATTCGCTGACCATAAAATGTTTTTGCAGACATTATAGCAATCTCACTACGATGCTGAAGAAAAATGATATTGAACGAAATAAGCGTAAAAACATCATTTTAAAATAATTATGTTGCACAAAGTATTTATGTTTCATTATTAACTTAATCAGAACACCTGTTGTAACTTGAAATTTGCTATCATTATTACTAGAGAGCCGAATAGATTAACAAATCGTCATCGAAGTAGTCGAAGTGAGCCATTTTGCCTGTCTCGAGTTTTGCCCCTGGTTCAATCCAGGGGTAACCCTACAATGATGTGGGGTTAACTTTCTGCGAGTTAACCCTGTAAATGGTATACCAGTAACCTTCATTTGTGTTTTCTCTCCGAGCACGTAGAGCACAGCACGGCGCAGACCACTCACAGAGTCAGTAACCCCTGCACCAGGGGCAGCAGTAGGTTGTCGGCCAGCAGTCACTGAACCGTTCGGCTGTCTGACAGACGTGACGGATGACACGTAGTCCGTCTCAGGCCGAACCAGAGCAGACGATGGACGACCAGCCCTAGAGCCTGTTAAACACAAACACCACGCAGAAAAAAATGAAATATTTCTTTAATAAAACACTAACAGAATGCAACTAAACATTGAACAATGCAGAAAAAATACTGAAGATATAAAAAACAACACAGTCAATAACTTTGACGAGACAAGAAAACCCATATGACGAAATTACGACCATACTATCAAGTGGTTACTACTTAGACGAGTGACTGTCTGCGCATAGGTAAACCATCTCTGTATATAACGAAACAAACACCAAGGTCAACTCAGCCTTCCATCCCTCTGGGGTAAGTAGATTGAGTACCAGCCTGTCCGGCTAGAGTTATGGCAAGGCGAGTTCACCTGTGTTAGGCGGCAGGTAACACTGTGTGATCCCATATGGCAGGTGATGCTCCATAGCTCTGAGATGGGTTTCCAACATCATTTAACAAAACAATAAGGATCACTCACTCGGCAGAGTCTCGGCTGCCGTGTTGTCTCGATTGCTGCCGACAACCGTGCGGAAGCTGCCAATGATTCGGTGGAACGTCTGTTTGTTTTGACTAGTGACAGATGACATACTGTCTCGACGCACCATCGGCAGCACAGGAAGCATTGTCATTGTATTGTCTGCCGTCACCAGCGGTGTAGACGCCTCTGTACCGTGCCAATCAAACACTTACTGTTTAGTAGACAATCATGACATAAGACACCGTGCAGCTGATACGAAATTTGACAGAATCAGCACCAAAAGGTTTGAAGAAAATGAAGTAGTAGAGAGTGACATGGGGATGGGGATGGCGGTAATACCACGGTAACTGCAGTAATTGCCACAGTAATGGGAACGATAATGGCGGTATTACCGTGGGAATGGGGATAAAATTTAGGGACTTACGCAGACTAAAAATTTTGGCTCCGCACACCTTAGTGCCAGTCAAACATAAAAGCATGCCAAGCAGCCGTGTGCAGGCATCTCTGCTTGCAGTGTATGCCCTGGGGCTGTGTGCATCCCTAGTCTCCAACATACAGCGGGACAGACGGAGAGTGCCACGCTGACATTAATTGGTCTAATGTGTGCCCAGGGAAGCAAACAACACATACACAGCCATTGTTCGCGGTAAACAAGCCTTACGATTTACTGCACCTGGACTTGACGTGATCGAATTATTACAGCCAGGTGTTGGAATTAATAGGAGTAAAATAAATAATTATAAAAAATTTAGGCGTTTGAATTGTTAGAGTGTCCAAATTAATGGAGAAAATGTGGTAATACTTTCGTTCGTAGTAGTTGCTGTAAAAATACATATGGGAATAATACATTTCACTAAATGGTACCGGTACATCGCATGGCATGTTCAAATGTCGATAATGTGTGTTTATGTACACTGATAGCATGGGGTGTTGCAAAATGTTATTAATTTGCAGTTCATTAGTAAAGAAGAGTTGTAAAATGTGCAGATAATTAGTGGCAATTATTTTTGTCAACATAACGACGGGGATGAGGATGGGGACAAAACGTGTGGGGATGAGGTGGGGATTGGGATGTTACTCCATCCCCATGTCACTCTTTATGAACTAGGCAAAATGCACAATCAGAAGACACAGAAATAAAATCCAACAGCGTGATAGTTCGTGTGAAAGAATGAAATGTACTGAAATCAACCGTGAGTGGACGTGCCAGTGGTGAATTATTCCAAACGTTGACAACATGTTCACAGAAGATGTAGATCTAGCAAGCCTAGCAGCTACAATACTAACAGTTCCCAACTTCACCATTGCTCAATTTCTTCGCAGAAATGCCGAGAACATGGCAAATTATGACTGAGTGTTAAATCATATCTCAGTTACTTCCTTACTTACTTACTCAGCCACATAGAGTCTATATATAAGAGAAGTGAGATGCAGACCTGAAGGTGTGGCGCTGACGACGGCTGCAAAATATTTCTCTTGTTCGACGCTCACTGACATCAGGCCTTCATTACCTGCACACAGAAGTGGATGCAAACTGCATGTCTACAGCTGTGCTGGTGAAACTGCATCCAAAGTGAGGACTCATACAACTCTAGAAGCATAAAACCTGAAAAATGATCATAAGTCTAACAAAAAACAGAATCTGGTTCTAAATCAGTTTTTTGCTACTACATCATACCATCGGAAAGTTTCATCAGATTTTGCCTGTAACTGCCTGATTATAGACCGCAAAAAATAGTTTGCTAATGGGAAAGAAACCTAGAAATGATCCAGGATCCACAAAAAAACTAAGATTTCACCAAAAGCTGACAGATTTGCCCTTATCACAAAAATTCGTCTTTGCAATATCATCAAAATCTGTGCAAAACTTTTTGCGATATTTTACACTAGAGCTCAAAAAGATTATACGAAGTGCATAAAAAAAATCTGCAAAATAATACAAAATGCATGCAAATGTGATACACATGACAACTTTAGTTACAGGGTGGGCATGATTACATCTCTGGAATCACGACCTAACTACACTACAGGAATGTGATTACAAAATAGGCTATTAGTATTACATGACTTACTAGTCACTGGGGAACTGTAGTGGCCTTTGAAGACGCCAATTACACCTTTACTATGAAAACCACTGGAACGCAGTAATACTGCCTTGGTCACAGGATGTCGCCACGTTATAACTGGAAACCTACATCCAAACATATACAATGAGTGTGCAAAAACTGCATACACACATGGACACACAGAAACCACGCAAGCACAAATAGGCACCAAAAGCACAAATACAACAAATTTTTAGTTCCAATCTGTCTTCTTTTATTTTTTCACTACCAACAATAGGTTTGTACTAAAACATAAAAAAGCTGCTACCAAGTACCAATGCAAAATCGGCATTTACAAACCAATTTCTTACATACGACAAAAGCAACATAATGTTTGTAGCCTATTCTATCTAGTCTGCTATGTTCCTAAAGCATTCAAAACAAGCAGCATGGCTGATGCAACATGAGCAATTGAGAAAAACATGCAAGAACAATGCCAACCTGTTTTGTCGATAACTGCGAGAAAACTTGTGAATGCTGTCATCACTCGACGACTGAGGTACAACCAAAACTGCAGGATAGCTGCATAACACAGCACCACACAAGCATCAAAAAAGCACACAAATATTTTCTGTTCGGAAACTTTTTCGCAAGGGAATTAACACACACCAGCAATATTTGAACAGTTCAACCGACATCTCTGACAATGTAAGCCTTTGTAGTCTTCACAAGACCCAAATTCTTAATGAGATTTTAGCATGATTAATGATTTCAAATTGCTCTATGTTAATGTATGTTTTTTTTCGGTTAAAGGTGAGCATAATCAAATGCAAAAAAGTCTAATGCAAAAATATAACTATCAAAACATGATATCTACAATCCTGCATCAATAACTATTTATTTCAATACTATTTAGTTAGCAAGTGATTCTTGTACAATTCTCACACATAACAATTAAACCATTTTACATCGTCATTCAGTTCCAGTTCTAGTTTTGACAGTGTGAGCAGGTACATGAACATCAGCATACAAAAACCAATGCCTGCCACAACATCAACAGTAAATGACTGCACAAACTAGAAAGTGCTCGTAAGAGTGCATATCTCCGCCAAGTGTACACAAACAAACACAATGACAGACACACAGAACGATGGACAGAATGACCAATCTCTTGATCTCCTCCAATGTTCACTACATTCACACTTGGCGGCGATAATAAAACTGACTGGTGGGCAAAAACAGGGCCACTTAACTACGATAAAATACAGATAGTAAAATCTATGAATACAGAAGATGCTGCAATGAGAGACTTTTCACAGACCGATTAAGGGCTGATTAATTCACATCCAAGTTAACTTCTAGGTTACCAGAACCTAGGTTATCTTGGTCGCAAGGTAAAGTCCAAAGGTTAACTTTTGTTGCATTTATTCACGGAAAAACTAACCAGAGTTTGCTAATCCACGAGTTAAACCTCATCCATATAACCACGCCATGAATCAAGCGTTTCGATTGGCAGTAGTAGTCATGTGGCTGTTTATTTATAGCCCACTATGAGCTTATGAACTGAATGGCGTGTCTATGGGTAGTAGAGAATATCTAAATGACAATTAATGTACAGTGTATTCCAACAGGATGCAATAAATGCAATACAACACATCGCAGCAACTGTAATAATTACAATTTCAATACATAATCACGATTACAATTATTACAAGAAGTTTTAATATTGTCAGCTTTACTGCGTATCACCCCTATGTAAAAGTTGACTATTCCGCATGAGGCACGCTGCGAGGTCAAGGTCACTGGTGCAGATGACATTTTCATTCATGGCAACATGGCGAATTCCGAACGTAGAAAAAGTTCAATCATATTGTGATAATTTCGCTGACTATAATGATAAAACATTGTCACAGTTCTTTATTTTCTGGTTCATCGATCTACGACTGTGAAAGGTTTGCAGATGTTGTTATCTACACGGGTCAGCTTCGATCTTGCACTAATTGCAGGTTAACCGTGCAAAATTGGGAGGTTAACTGTGCGAGTTATGTCTGAGATAACCGAGAGAGTTAACCTACTGACGTGTCATGAAACAACGTGACAGAGGTTAAGTTTTGAATTACCAACTTTAACCTATAGGTTATCTTTAACCCGGAACGTAAATCAATCGGCCCTAAGTACTATTGTTCAATTTGAGTCTGAATGGTTTCATCAACAACAAGAGTGTAAACCACAACAGCAACAAAGACAACAATGACAACGACAATGACAACATCGAGACAGACCTTGCACAGACTGAGTAAGTGCTGTTGATCATTGTCAGTCTAAATGGCTCGGCCCGCGACCGCGACTGCGCTGTCAATGTCCCGAAGCCAAGACGACTGAAATCACGACAGTAAGCACGCTCCGCCAGACGATCAATATTCTTTGCATCTGACTGAATCTGCTGCTGGATTTCTTGCTCGTCAATTACTGCACATATGCATGCATCCAGGTCAACTCAGCCTGGCCATCCCTCAGTAGACAGCTCACTTAGTTACACAATCAACGTTTTTTTGCATTTGACCGGATCTGCACTTGTATCTCTTACCAGGTTACCATGGCAACTGTTGCTGTGTGGAATCAATTGGTACATGAGTTCACAATTCGTCAACACTTTTTCTTACAGTAAGTGGCAAGGTAATCGTAAACACAAACTAAAGTCTAACTTCCATGTTATCTTTTTCCAAAAACCAACATTCGAGATTATATAACAGATAAGAACAAAAAATCAAAGTTAATCCGAACAGTACCGACGAACACCAGACAGCTGCAATTCGAAACCTTAAGGATTATAAATTTTCTAATCGGTCTTCAGTTCACGTTCTTAAGCGCGGATGAAAAAAGTTAATCAAACTTGGTTCTTAGTGAGTGTCAAATAAAAGAAACTCGATTGGAATAAAGAAAATTTTTTTCCTGACGAAACATGAGTTCATGTAATGTGTCAGAGTTGAACAGAGTGCAACAGCAGCAGCAGCAGCAACAACAAGATGAAACGTCACACAGTGCCACAGACCTGATAAGTCGTCATCATACAATGGCAACTGTTGTTGCAGTCCACTCGTGGAATCAGTCAATGTATCAGAGTTAGGCAGAGTGCCGCCAGCTGCCAATCGTCTCATCATCGGCGGCGTCGCCGTTGCAATGTTAGCCGTCTTCGGTCGCTTCGTCTTGATTCCCGCCTTCCTCGCAGTCTTCAGCAGAGTCCGCTTTGCAAAACCCCTGCGTTGTCACACAGTGCTCAACATTCAACAAGCTACATCAGTAAAGAGCAGAAAACACAGATCAACCAACTCTGTGCATTATAATTAACTTTACATACACTGACATTGCTTAATACAGGATGCGTTGGACTCATTCAACAAAGACATGCCATGCTGGACCTAGCTATCACTTAGATCGGTGAATGTCTACAGATGGGTGAAACACCAAAACCAATTCAGCCTGGCCTTCCATCTGTGGTTAGATGAAATGGGGAGTAAAAACAGGCACACCTTATATGTGCCAGGCAGTGCAAGCCGGTGTCTGGCAGAAGGCTGAAAAAAACAAAGATTGGCTGCTTCCTATGGCTACGGAATAACCTTTTTTTTAAAATAGAGCACAGTGCAAAAAACCTGACAATGAAATAAACCTAAGCAACAAAAAATAGAGAAACATATTATCTATGGCAAAGTGCCACGCAGCTCATATGCAAACCACTCAATCAAAAACTCCGCAGTCTACATGGTACCTTTGAGCCATAAAATTCTTCTATTATTACTAATCATAAATGCTGTTATTAACACATGTTGAGCATCATACTTCAGCGAAGCGGTCTTGTCCTTGACTTTAGCATGCAGTTGTGGCTGCAGCAGCACGTAGCTGTGTGTGAAAGCAAACGTCTGCATGACAGATGCCGGATGACGAAGCAATAACAATTTCTTGCGCAATGCATCGACGCTCGATGACGTCACCTCCTCATCAAATGCTACTTTCATCAGCTGATAACACCCAACACAGACAAATGTAAAGTGAAAAACCATTCACTACCAACCATACACAGAAACACGAACATAAGTATTTTCCTGCCCTCGAAAACATTCACTCAAATTTTGTTTTTTCTCTACCTTTGGCTTTAGAGTTAGAAACCCGAACAGATAAATCGCTTGGCTCATGACAGCGACAGTTAGAACGGTTGCACAGTAACCCAATGCACTGCACCATCAAAAAATATGCTAACAGCATAATGATTAGTATACACACCACTTCAAACACAAAGCTAACAAGAGTGTGCAGTCGTTGAGGGACTGCTCACTATGGGGCCGTCCTTGCAGTTGAGTACGTGCGTGCTACCACAGGGCGACAGCAAGTGCTGCCATGTCGTAAATCATTTAGACTTGACGATGCTACGTGGTGAGCGTGCTTTGGTGGTGGTGGATTTTTCGCCAACAACGCAATTAGCCGCCGTGACCTTGACCTTTGACCTTGAAATTGGTCCACAGGGTGCTCGTGTCCCGGGGATCCTTCCTACCAAGTTTGGTATTCGTAGGCCTTTTCGTTTTCCCTCTAGGTGGAGGCACAGGACGGACGGACAGACAGACGGACAGCATCGATACATAATGGGGCCTCCTTCTATAATAATAATGAACAGTTTCCCTAATAAATGTATTCCTCTGACATGTTCTCGAGTATTAGTCAATTACATGACTTGATATATATTTGCGATAATAATTAAATATGCCAGGTCTCAAGGTTACGACTGTTACATGCACAGTGTGTTCAACACAACAATGTGTGTGTGTGAACTGCGGACATACTTGGAAGACACAAGAGCGAAGCTGTATAGCTTCCTGCAGCCATTGGTCAATGTGAGGCAAATACTGAGCATTGATTTTCTTCTCTTTTGTCAACGATGACACCGGGAAACTCCGTGTTACTACATGCTCGGACGCTACAAACAACGACAGCGGGAAGATCCACATGACAGCGAAAACTCCAACATACAATAAGCTTGGAAAGTTGAAGCTACGGCATAATGACATTGCGAAAGTCCAAACAGCATCGATACAGAAACTAGAAACAATGTACAATGGATAGCATAACAACCACATTTAAACAATCCATGTGAGCTATAAATAATGTGCAGTGAACTAGATTTCACTCTCAGCCACGTACCAGAAAGCTGCTTATTGCCTTCTGCAGAAGATTCACAGCTAACTGTAGAAGAAAATCAAACATCACATAACTGGGCCTAAGCTGAAACTGACTTCATATTCTGTATTTACATCTTATAAACATCAAAATATTTTAAATATTTCTAATGTGTACTGTAATGTGTGTATGCTCCGCAATCCGCATTCTGACAGTGACTTTTAAAAAACGAATATAACATTGTAGCTTCACGCACAATCAAAGCTGACAGAACTTTTGCAACCTACCAAGTGGATCACACGGAGTTCCCTTGAACACAACACGGTACGTTGTAAGGAAAAGAGCGCCCTCGGCTGGCAGTAAGACAGGACCACCTATGTTAGTACCTATGCCTTCATCCCGGCCATCAGGCAGCAGGTATGCTCTCAGGTTCTCAATCACCAACTCCTCACCCGCCAGCAAGTTCGGTGACAGGATCTTGGGCTGTACATAACAACAGCAATGACAACATCGATGTACTGCCAACAAGGCGGTTTGGCAGTCCAACGGTTAGGTTGCCGGACCTGCGATTGCATGGCCATTGATTCGACTCCCAGTCGTGTCGCCATGAAGTGGTTAGGACTTGGATGGGTAAATGTCTATAGGCAGGTAAACCATCTCGGTATATAAACAACACTAAAATCTATTCAAGATTTCCATCCCCCTGGGGTAAGTAAATCGAGTACTGGCCTGTATGGCTGGGGTTTATTACGCCAGTGCACATTCATCCATGTCAAGTGACAGCTAACACTGTGTGATCCCATATGTTAGGTAATGCATCTTCATAGCTCTAAGACGGGTTTCCTATGTAGAGCTACACCATTTAACAATAAACCGTAACATGTGACGACAGATCGACGAAAATCAATGCACGCTTAGTCGCACAACTATGTACCAGTTTGCATTAGTAGCAGCACATTGATCTTAATAAAGAAGATTAGTATACAGGGTATGGTTAGTACTTAGACAGGTTACTAGGTCAACTCAGCCTGGCCATTCTTTCATGGGTTGGCGTAACGAGTATCACCAGAAAGTGAAAAGTACACAGGCACACCATGCATTCAGTAGCGTTGTAACCTGCACCTCTGTGGTCTTGTGGTATAAAGCTGTCTCAGAAATCAGTGCCAGCAGAGGAGCCATTTGGCTACCAAAACATTTTGTTTTACACTTACGCAATCAGACTGACATTAATATTATGACACCAGACCATATTAGCCCAAGACACTTGAAGACTCAACAATATGTGACTGTATCAAGATAATCACATGTAATGCTGATAACCTTTGGAATTGGTGGAAGTCGCTTGCTTTCTTGGTGGACTAGCTCTAACGTGTCCAGATGCATTGCTATTACTCCTGCAACCAGTCAGACAATCCTCAGTGTGCTATCATATCATATCAGCCAGAATAATCTGCATCATGTCAGATGTTAACTTTGTTCACAAACAAAATCTGACTAACACCATTCATTATGTAAATGCTACTGACCTTATTCACAAAATAAATGCTTAGCATAGCACTGACAGACTGCGTTTTTCCGCCCAATCCGACAATCCAGATTCAGACTAATGGAATGATTCATTCATTGACAAACCAGGAATCATCTGATGGAGCGCCTTGACGTGTTCAGCACTGACGTTGCTCTCAGTGCAGACTTTGTCAATGAACCGAGTGATGAACCGCGTGACAGCCAGGCCGACTTCATTGACATGATCAGTGCCGTCATCAGCACCAGCACTTTCAGCATCTATACTGTCACTCTCTCCAATACTATACACACATGCACAGACAGACACAAACAAAACAATAAAACATACAATACAGATACATACACTGTGCATGACCAACTAATGCCTCTACCTGCTGGGCGACCACAAAAATGATATTCGTAGCAAATCTGGTTATGCTCTGACCGTGACTTTTTTAAAACTCAAAACGTAATCAGTTCACCTATGTTGTAAGATGCACCACTGATAAAAATTTGGTTAAAATCCACTAGTAAACAGATCGGAGAATGAATATCACATGTGGATAAATGCACACACAAGCAGATGTAAGACATGAAAACATAATAAACCTAACTAATAATGCAGTCAATTGTAAGGTGGATATATGGCTCAAATTGATCTGTTTAGTCCAGAAGTGAGTGAGTGAGTAGGATTTAACATCCCGCCCGACACAGTATAGGTCATTTCAGGGATGGCCTTTGAAGGCAAAATTGCACATATATATAATAACGAAACACAAAGTTTAACTTTTACAGAAAGTTTAACCTTTATAAAACACAAAACACAAAGAATGACCTGAACCTAAAATTGTAAGAACTCCCGATTATAATTGTGCATATATATCGATAATGGCAGTTCTAATAATCTTTCCCTGTTATCCTCCAGACAGTCATCAATCTCATAATGCCGTCTATTGGAGGACGGGGGGCATTTAGTCCAGAAGTGAGTGGCTGCCTGGCACTGCGCTACATTCATCAAATGAAGCAGGTAAACTTTTGCAATGGCAATAATATGATGAAAGCATCATAAACAGTTATTACTGTTAGTACTACAGCTAAAGACAGCATAGACAAGACAAAAACAAGATCAAACTAATTACTGACCTGTTAGTGACCATGCTGCTCAGGCTTTCGCCCTCCATCCCAGTCGCAGGCTCACGGATCTTCTTTGTAGCATCGAGCGGAACTCGCAGGCAGACCATGCGGTTGGCGTAGTGAATGGCCTGACTGTAGGCAATCGCTTCTTCGTTAAAGACCAGCAGTCGCTGCTCCTCGGCACTCTTGCTCGGCCACACACGAAGCTGAATGAAAACATCTTTATTATTAGCTGAATGCAGAACATCTGCGTAATGCATCACAACCAAACACTAAGTAAGTAAGGATGAAAATGTGGTAGTTGCTTCAACAGTTTTGCATGAGTTAGGACTCTTAGCTAAAAATGCCTTTCAGTTGTGAAAGTGACTGCTGAAAGACATAAGCTTGGCCTAATGGTACAATCCAGACATAGGGGAACCTCAGCCGACAATGAGCAGTATGTATACTGCTTGCAAAACGAAAGACAATAAACAATGACAAACATGAACACAACAGACTCAACACAAAAAAGGCAGAGATCCAGTTTTCAAATCTCTTATTAAGCAAATCATCCTGGTAGTCTTTATTTGTGACTACACAAAACCATGGTTCACTGCTGCTGTTGTATTTAGCCCTATGGGCAGGTTTTCATTTGCCATCAACACCATCTTGCCCGCTCCTGTGCCAGCTCCTTAAGTTGTAAATAATAATCCATGTCCTCATCACTTGTCTCCAGTAGCCAGCTCAGTAGCATCTCTTTCGGTTTCCTCTTCCCTTCTTCCCTGGCAGTCGACCTTCCAACACTGTTCTCACCAAAGAACCATGATGCAACACATGTCCCAACCACATCTTCTGTCTAGTCCTCAATGTGTCCACGGTGCACTACATAAACCAAATTCACTGTAAAAAATAAAGACGGACCATCAGATTCTGCAGATGCACTGAACATTGTTCACACTCTGACAAAAAAGCATAAGGATTGACAAGCAAATCGAATAATAAAACATAAAGCACAACAATAGTTCAGTGTCCACATCGTGTGAGAGATGAGACAAATATGACACCAACTGGTGCACCCATTACCTGTTCTGCTGCAATCTCCAGCGCACCGATGCCTCGACACCGACCAGGCAGCAAACACGGCTGTGACAGACGCCTGTTGTCTGACCACATACTCGCTGCATTGTCACCACCGGCGTCTGTCAGTCCCGGACACTGACAGCAACAACGTATGCCACTTGGACATTAGCAACTGACAAAAATCGCAAACCTCAGCACTATGGAGACTGGAGCTGCCACCTAACTAATAAACCAGACTCAATACAGTTCACTACATGTATATCCAATTCCAGGATACAGTTCACGATACAGATCGCCAACAAAATCTAATCACTCAATCCTTGGACCATGCCAAAATCTCTAAAAAAGTTTAATAAAGAACAATACCTGGTAGCTACACTGTGAAACATAAAAACACACCAAAATATATCAATCATAACTTAAAGGAGGATTATCGGATATTAATAGTTTTTGGTACAACCATTTGTGACACAACTTGCCATCAAACGGTTATTCCAGTTTCCACCTCACCCAACATATGCTTCTGCACTACCTGGGAAAATCAAAACACATGAAATCAGCATAAAATGAACAAAAAATGCCAAAAACCATCCGTAACATTACTGATAGTAACTTGGAGAAAGATAAAGAGATTTTAATAGTTTTTGGTATAAACATTTCTGACATAACCGGCCATCAAATGGCCGTTCAAATTCCCAGCTCACCTACCATCTGTTGCTGCATTACCTGAGGAAAAGAAACAAATACAACACGAGATAAAAAAAGAAAGAAAAACATCAGTAAATTTAATCATTCTACAAACGTAGCTCTTAACAGCCCTGATCACAGTCCATTCGACAGTATTTGCAGTGTTATGCAGCAGCGAGTTTATGGGACTCTTGACAAAAAATATCAATAAACTCAAAAAGCAACTGGTTCAAGTCTAAAGCAGAACATTTTCAACACTGCTATCAACGCATAGAGAATGCATCTCCCTGCCTGTGCTTACACAAGTGGCTGATATTTCGAATATTTACTGTCAGCAGTTGCACAACTGGACAACTGGATAAGCTGTCAACCAAAGTGCTAGAAATCTGGACAAAATGTGGCAAATGTGTGTTATTTTAATCAAATAATGACATTGCATTGCATAAAAATGTAATATTTTGCTTGTTTTGTTTTCCCCAGGTAGCGCAACAACAGACGTTTGGTGAGGCAGAAACATAAATGGTCATTTGATGGCCAGTTGTGTCTGAAATATTCATACCAAAAATTATTAAAATCTGATCATCCGTCTTCAAGTTACGATCGATCAATTTTTGTGTGTTTTTTTTATGACTCACAGTGTATGTCAGCAAATCTAGCAGACAGACAGCAAAATATACAGACGGACAAATAGAATGGCTAACTAGTTCATTGGTGACACAGAATCACACAAATGGCCATTTATTGCTGTAATTCTGCAAGCAGTAACTACATAATGTCATCAAAAAATGGTGTGTAAGATCAAAACTATCACCAATCGCCACTAGATGTGGATTGTGGACACAGGGTACATGTGAAATGTGAAATAAAATTCAACAGTAAATATTTATTCTTCAAGCACTCAACAAGACTGGCGACAAAACATTCTAAGCTGCATAGAAGTAAAAGCTAAGTATCAAGGATGACAAAAATAGCAACAAAAACAAGCAGCAACCAACGCTCACAAATGGGCCTATATTGTCAACTGTCAGACTAGTGGCCAACACACTGTTAGGCCTACCTCTTTCGTTGACTCATACTGTGGTAGATAAAGCTTGCGAATGTCCTCCTGAACATCAGTGTAGAACGCCGCTTCCCAGAACTGATGGGATGCCCAGACAGGATGATCTTGTATGCATGTGTATGCAAACTGAATCACTCCAGCAAAAAGTTTCTGCAATATGACACATAATTATAATTATTATCATCATCTACAACAGCAGCAGCCGCAGCAGACGACTGGTAATTACCGGAGTGTATTTTACCTCTTCTGGCTGACAAAACAAAGTAGGTGGCTTGGTGAAGTAATGGTTGAGATGTTGGACTTATAATCGAAAGGTTGTGGGTTCAACTCCCAGTCAGCTCACTATCAAGTGGTTACTACTTGGATGGGTGACTATCTGTAGACAGGTAAACCATCTCAGTATATAACCAATGCAAAGGTCAACTCAGCCTTTCATCCCTCCCGAGTAAGTAAATCAAGTACCAGCCTATCTAGCTAGAGTTAAGGCGGGGCGTGCTCACCTGTGCTGGGTGGCAAATTAACAATATGCGATCCCATATGGCAGTTGATGCTCTAAGCGTCTGTGAAAAGTTACCAATAGAGCTATAATACAGTATACATGACCTTTTGAGTCAAAAACAAAAAGCCAACAGCACCTCTCACTACAACTAACACGGGCAACGCTCATCTCTGTTTTTAGGTCTTAAGCCAGTAGTAAGCCTGCATCCAGTTACGAAAATAAGACCGTAATATCTTCCTTAATCTGCTGTAACCTTCCCAGTTTTACACATTATACTGCTTGGTGGTTAAAGTGGCACATGTGTGAACAACATGCCCAGAGTTGTAGCCTGGCAGCGACATAACACGATCGGAATTTGAACGCATAATCTGTTGACTGCAAATTCAATGCCTTAGCCAATATGCGACCGATCCACACCCCTACATTAACATACTGTGGCAAATCACAAAGCCAAAAACATTACTTCTGTTACTGCTGTCATGACAAGCCCATCAGCGACAGAGTATATGGAAAAACTGGATGACAGATGCTCCAAAGAAATTTTAAAAATCAAACATCTGTAATGTAGTCTCGAAATACATTTGTAACGTCCGCAGATTGGACCAAAAAATTCAATTACTCTATGAAGCAACGAGTAAATCTGTACACAGAAAATGGTATTAAAATAAAAGCAGCTCTAGATTATGCAAGCAACAAAAACCATAAAATTGCCGCAACAAACAGCCTACATAACGAGAGTATGCACTAACTCGATAGAATGTTGTAACAATGGGAATCATGGCAGCAGCAACTCCATTCTCATCCATCGCCGATTCATTCTGTGTTCAGTCACATACACATTCTCAATGATCTCACAATGTTTTTCTGGCATCTGCAGTTTGTACATATTACTTGCTTTAGACCACAAAAACACCCAAGATGTGTTCTCTATTTATAAGCCAAACACAAACAAATAGCATGCAAGCACTGAACAACGTACAAAGAAATGTACATGTACATCTGCACTGCCGGCTGAATTGGAGAAAATGTAATACATCCACAATCATACAACTCCTGCAGCCATATTAAGTACAAATACATTGTTTGATTCCAATAGGGAAACTCAAATAATTTCACATAACTAAAACAACAGAAGCTCACTACAGCTACAGCAGACCCAAGAGCCACACCTTCGTGCAATGAAAATGCAAGTCTGTCAGAGAGTAAATTAACTTGCTGTGTCAACATCATGGCAGCAAATAATGAAAATATAATGTGCTGGAGATAATGAAATTACAAGATCATGACTTTTCACAAGATGGCAAACATTAAAAAGGATATCAGACAACTACAGCTAAATATTAAAGAAGCAATAAAAGCCCGAATGGTCTAAAAGCATCTCATACGAACCTCATTGCCAACAAAATGATAGACAAGAGAAAGAAAAGATAAAATGTTTGCCTGCAATTTATTCAATATAATAAACCTACACTGAGTACACCAGAGAATAAAAATAAAATGACAATAGCTAAAATGTAAACAAACAGTTGCCTGATGCAGCACGACGTTGTTAAAATCGTATGATGACAAAATATGTCTGTCAGAAAACTAACTGATCAGTACCATTGCTAACATCAATAATTTCAGTTTAAAACTACAGCAAGTAGCAAGTGGCGGTCAAATATAAAGACTCCCAGGCCTCTGGCAATCCAAGTGACAAAAAAATAAAAGTACTGGAAGAAAGTTCACCTGGAGAGCACAGTTGATAAGTTTAACAACGTGGTCAAACTGCTGGTGGTCCAGCTGCGCTCGGTTATTCTTGATATGAGAATCGAGTTCCTCTACAAGGCCGAGTCGAGTTGCTTTGTTTTTCAGCGCTCGTAATACTGCGGGAAATATCTGACATCATCGCACACAGCACAAAATTTGGAACTCCTTAACTCCTCAAATTCGTCAGTGTCAAACTTTGGCTACCTTCAGACGTCACTTAAAGACCCACTACTTTCAGTCGGCCTTTTCTGCCACCTAGCGTCTATCATCCTATGTGCCCTGATTCTTTCTGAGATTTTGGCGCTTTATAAATCACTCACTTACTTACTTACTTACTTACAAAACGGTCATTCTGCTGCAGTTATTCCATGCTGATCACATACAACACAAGTGATAAAAGGCACAGCGGTAGTCGAGGGCTCCATGTTAGAACACCATTAACCTCACGTGCTTCTATTCAGTGCCCTTAAATAAATAAATTAATACCCAGATTTGTATGGTGACTATTAGGCCTAAGTGTTAATGAAGTAAGTTTACTATGACAGTAGGTTCATGTCAATCATGTAGCCTGTCAGCATAAACACGAAGTCCAATAGATATTAATCAGTTGTTGCGAACCTTCTTAGCATCAGATATGCGGTTGTCGAATATGAAATTGACGCAGTTGCGTAGGACTTCAACCCGCCGTGCATTCGTTGACAAATGATGGGACTTGTTGCGTGCCAGAGTGATGTGGGCACCGATCGGTACCACACGCGGATATTGCTTCCACGGTGGCGACAATCTATGAACATCCACATTCAACGCTAACTATAAAATACAGGAATCAAGACTGTCAAGCAATAACTTTTTGTAGTTAATTACATCAAGTGAGCAACTATTTCTGATCAATAAACAATGAAATGCATTAATATAGCACTGTACAGTGCAAAATAATCAAAAGTCGTCATCATCATCATTTCTGGCAAGCACCACTAAGAGTGCCTAGCACCGAAGGTAGACATCAATCTCCAGAGTGGACAGTTCTGAGCCAAATCAAAAGTACATGTGCATAAATTAAAGGTTTCGATTATACGCATTAAGGCCTATTGCAGAAACAGAAAATGCAGTATATATGCCTGAAAATGGTGTCTAGATAAGTTTATCGTTTCTGACAACTAAAATTTTTTTAATTGCCGTAAAACAATGATGTAACTTGCCATAAAGTAATTTTTGCCTAAAAGTTAATTGCAGTATTAATTTCAAAGTCATGACAAAAAACATCTACAGCAGCAACTGCAACATGTCAGATATGTCAAACATGGGACAGCACAATTACAATCAAAGATTTGCCTGCTTTTATACATAAGACGAATTCAAACCATAATATGCAAAGACACAGCGGCTCTTTACAAAAGTTAAGTGAAATATTTACACCGACTGCAAGTTGTGCTTTGCCAATCCTTCGTCAATGATCTTTGTGACTTTGCCCTCATCAAGCACAGGAAAGACAGGTTGATGCACACGCAAGTAGGCACCATCAGTCGGCTTAGGTATCTTCTGAACATACGGCTGGGGGTTGGGGTTCTCCTGCAGCAGTCAAGCCATCCACAGATGTGTAGATAGACGAATAAATGACAAAGTACATCAACAATCTAATGATATAGAGAAAAATAAATGAAACAAGAAATTTGAGCTAATGCTCACGAGATACGCGAAAGCCTATAGCAGTTTCTGTTCGCAAACGGTCAGTCTATCTTCAGCCATTTCATCGCATTTCATTCTTAGAGTGTGCGCTGCAGCTGAAGATCGTAAAAATCAATAAAAACCCTTATTTTAGAAGTTCAGGGTCTTTCAAAGTCATCAATGTTGATACGACTGAAAAGCTTGTCACTAGTGCTTGTTGTGATATGCAGCATGCCCATGCCTATGATGCAACAGTTTTCAGGAAAGACTGGCCAACAACAGTGAAATAACTTTTACTGGGTACCGCTCCAGTCAACGAGTCACATAATGAACAAAGAACTTTCAAACATGTACATGGGCTCAGGTTAGAGAAAGCGTAAAGTTCTATGTCCAGTCACTTAACAGACATAGAACTTGTAAACATATACATCAGCTTTGATTCGTGAAAGCATTATGTCTGTAAAACCTGTAAAACAAGCACTGTGATTGGCTGCGTTGACATAAAACTTTGTAACTGCGCATGACGTTTCCCGGTGGTGAACACTAACCTTTGTAACTCTGTAGAAACGGTATATAGAAACTGCTATCAATCATTCTGAATACATGAAGAGATAGAACTTGTCGCGCTGATCCGAATGGTATACAGAAGTCAAAAATAGCAAAAATTGGACACAGAACCTTGTAACTCCAGGCTGACAATTTGATGCCCTCATGCACAGATTTCCTTGAACCTAGAAAATTGAGACTTGGACCGTCGAAATCTATGTTCAATGCTAAAACTTTAATATGCAGCTTATACATGTCTATCTCAATTGATTTTGGCGCAACTCGCTCTTGAAATGTGTCTCAGAGCCCAAAATCGCCAAAAATTCGTAAAAACCCCTATTTTAGCGTTCAAGATCATCCAAGGTCATTGAATTTGGTGGCAATCAAGGCCCTATCGCGCACCGTTATTGAGATACAGCGACTTACTGGCTAAAAATCACAAATTTTGCCCACCCCCCTCTCATAAACATAACCATTTTCTGCTAATTTCTGCTTTCTGCAATTTGACAATACGAATGCCATTACATAAGTCAATAAGAACTTCACAATACACACGTGGCAACACTGTAATGCAAACAGGCAGACACACAGGTACGCAACTGTAAACTGTTAGGCAGCGGTCTAATGTCTCTGCAGCCAAAAGTCGCACAGTCAATTTGAGTCAAATGTCTGGCGCGAAACGTCTGCGGTCGAACGGCGTGTTCCCGATGGCTAAGACACGCTAAAGCAGTCTAGCTGCTTTCACGCATAAAAAAAACAAACAGACAAATGAAAAGTGCCGATGTAGCCAGCTGATAAAGAAGACATGGTGCATTAACTACGCCAAGCACTCAGACTGAGTTCAGCTTATTAAAATACTAATAAAAACCGCGGCAACACTGCTCATCGACCAGCCAGAAACTTGAAATACAAAACCAAGGCAAGGTAATAACACTAGACACACACACATACAGATAAGTAGATACAAAGTTTACAGACAAAGAGACACACACATTCTGATAGAGTTGTGTAGCGAGGTCGTGGATGTTGTGTAGCATGCGCTCGGAGTCATCCTCTTCTGTCATCAGCAGATCCTGCATGCTGGCAAACACCTGCAACAGACAGGAAGACAAAAATAAAAATACTCAAGTAAAAAAAATATTTTCTTAAAATCTATATAAAACAAAAATTAAGTCTTTGGTGAAAACTAGAACTGTACCATATAGAATTAGCATCTAGTGAAGTGTATGTAAACTAACTTTGATTTCAAAATTAAAGCATTCTGCAACGGACCTCGTCAAAGATATCACAGACGCGGTACGGAGGTCCTCTCTCGGCTACAAACGTACTGAACGACATCGAGTCCAACACTCGCGTTGTAAACTCATCGTCCACGAGGTCGCGATGTCCAAGAAAGTTCGCCTACAATGAAACCAACAATGGAGCAGTCTCACACACGACACTAGAGGCTACTGTTTAAGCAACAAAATAAGACACTAGAAACTACCAAATAAGTGCACAATGCTTAGCAACACACACAGACACCTGCAATCACACACCTAAAGAAATACTTAAGATGCCAACATTTTCACACATTTAGTCCAGGTCAGGCTAGTGAGAGACAGTAAACAGTTAGAAATCGTTACGACAGAAATTTTGCTGGCCTAATGCACTTACTGTCAACCTGCCAACACTATTAAAGCAAGAAAATACTTAGCAACAAAACACTGCATTTGAAAACCAAACAGCTGAGCACTGTAGATTCCTTTGCTACTGAACATAAAAAGATGCAGCATTTCAAAGGCCCAACTAAGCAACTGCATTTGTGTACAAACATTCTAACCAAATAACATTAACATGGTTACGTGAAACACAAAGCAGTGAGCTAAACTGGATCACAGTATAACGTTAAGTAAAAACAGACCAAAAGAAGTACAAGAAATTTGAGCTAATGCTCACGAGACATGCGAAAGCCTATAGCAGTTCCGGTTCAGTAGTTTAGCTGAAAATTGAGGTGTTCATGCTAAGTTAATATACAAATACCAAATTCTCTATCTGGATCGCACAACTGTAGTTCTGTAGCGCCATCTTGTAAATGATATAGACATGTGTCGCAGCCTGAAATCGCCAAAAAATCCATAAAACCCCCTATTTTGGCATTCAAAGTCATTCAAGGTCATTGAATTTAGCGTCAATCAAGAGCCAGTGTACAACTTCCTATTAGTGATTAATAGTAACCTAGGCCCTATCTCGCACCGTTACTGAGATACAGCGACTTATTGGCCAAAAATTGCAAATTTTGCCCACCCCCTCTCATTTAGCGCCCTCGTTCGAAGTGACTCCCTTCGAATT
>Ga0209671_1000479_pt1 | contig 26599 bp, 18 predicted proteins | sample WorMetHERISLAND2_2_FD_187401 | JGI IMG/M metagenome (GOLD analysis project Ga0209671, IMG submission 187401) | Marine gutless worms symbiont microbial communities from Max Planck institute for Marine Microbiology, Germany - Olavius geniculatus... | ecosystem: Host-associated > Annelida >...
ATCATCATCATCAGGTCGAGTCTCCTCGGGCAATGGCACGCCACTCGCACTTGTCCTTCATTAGTGTCTTCAACTCCGCTGTAGTCTGAAGTCCGGTATCCTTCCTGAGCCTGTCCACATACGCCAGTCTCTGACTCCCTCTGTTGAACTTTCCTTGGGTTGGTTCCCAGAGTACCAGGTTGCTCACTTCTAACTCTCTATGTCTCACACAGTGCCCTGCAAGTCGAAGTCTTCTTTCCCGGATCTTATTTGATGACCTCGGTAGGTTACCATAGAGGCTACAAACACCGCAACACAGTGAAATATTTTGTAGCCATAGCGCCAGATGGATTGATCTCATTTGTATCTAAAGCATGCGGTGGCCGTGCAACTGACAGATACATTGTGCAGCAGAGTGGAATTCTGGACCTGATTGAGCCCTATGATCTCGTTATGGCTGATCGCAGTTTTACGATTCGGGAAGATTTGTTGTTTCGTTAAGCTGATCTTGAAATTCCCCCACCTAGTTCTGGTTTGCAGCAGATGGCACGTGCCAGTGTGATCAAAACGAAAAAAATTGCTAATGCACGCATTCACGTCGAACGCGCAATAAACCGCATAACGTGGTTCAGAATTCTGAGCACCACATTACCGTTGTCATTATTGCCACTGTTTGATGGCATTTTGTTAGTATGTGCTGCCTTATGCAACCTATTAGATCCACTTCTTAAGTGAGTTCTATTTTTGTGTTTCTTGTTCTGCAGGTTTGTTGCAGCTGTTGTCTGAGTTGATTTCTCGTTTATACACGGTGGTTAGATTGCATCAATGGCGTCGTGGATTAAAAAAGTGGGCGGAGCAAGAAGTTGCAATTTTCCGATATTAAGCTACAAACAGACAGTGGACATTATGGAACTCCGAATCCAATTTATATTTTGCCCTTAAATTCCGTCAAAAATCAGTCCCAAATTGTACTCAATGTAATTAGTCATTTGTTGCCGTTTTTTTTCGCTTTGACCTTGTAGTTTGTTTATGTGTTATGTTGTATGCATGCCATGTCATTCATGTCAACTAGATCGTGATAACAGTATTCATGACAACAGGATTAATTCCGACTACTTTGCAGAATGTTGTCCATTATTACTAGTCAGCTAGTTTTTGCTGCTTTATTGTTTCCTAGTCTGTTTGCATTTCAGAGAGTAACTGCAGCTGTTTCTGTTCGTGATGTTATGTTTGGCTGCTATTGTGTACATTCTTGTTCTTGTTCATGCGACAATGTTACATATACTCCGTAACAAAGTTTGCTATGAGCATACAGTTGTTTGTTAACTATATGTGTATGGTGCTGTACAGTGGTAAATTTGTTTAAAAGATTGTCTCCCCTACTTTTCTCCTCTTAGAGGCAAACTCCCTGTAATCCAGCTAGGGGCAGGATCCGCAGCAGAGCCTAGGTCGCAAAATTACTTCAGAGCATAGTTGAAGTTCTGGAAACTACGTCTGGCGACACAAGGTTCGGTATTATTACGTCGTAGTTTCATTTTGTTCGTACACGGAGGGAATGATGCGGTGCGTACAGAAAAACGTAACTGAACTGAAGCAGTAATGCATTATATTGGGCACCATCAAATGGCATCAGCGACCTACAGGCATGTGTGCATAAGGCAATAAGATTGCCCATTCGTCATTTTGTCTAAATCCAAATCATGTCAGTTCAGTTCAGTCACATTGCTCTGTACATGGCTATACTATAATAGGTTTATTTGTGGAATATTATAGTACCGCAGTTCACTGTTCGCCCTTGTCCTGATATTCAGTGGCCGTTCTAGCCCGCAACAGGGTCCAGAGGCAGAGCCCCTGGTCAGGGGACGAAGTCCCCCTGAAGCCGAAGCACTTTTGGGTTTTAGACATGAAAAATTAAATCATTTATAAATCATTTATAAAATAAAATCATATAAAAATCAAATCAATTTTTTAAAATCAAATATTTTGTTCTACGAGTACTTGCCAAAAAATCATGGGTGGCCATGAAACTGGGTGGTGTGGAGCAAAACTTGGGGGCCTGTGCCCCCCCCCCCGGCCTGGGTTTAAAACCACCACTATATTATTTGCAGGAAAGGCATTTCCTCCTAAAAATATTTGGGGTATGCCATGCCCCCACATTTCCCCTTGGCTACACCACTCATGCTGTTGCTACATTTGCCATGTTTGTTATATAACATCATTTCTGTACAGTAACAAGTATAAATACACAACACGTGGCCACTGGGGAACGGATAGGGAAGGAAAAGAAAAAAAGGAAAAGGGAAAAGAAATGAAAATAAGAGGAAAGGGCAAGTGAAAGGGGAAGGGAAAGGAAAAGGGAATGGAGAAGGAAAGGGCAAGGAGAAGGGGAAGAAAAAGTGGAAGGGAAAGAGAAGGTGGAAGGAAGATAGCTTAAGAAATGTAGGACGCACGCACGGACGCACGGACACAAAGGTGATTTTATACTCTGTCACATGCTATGCATAGCATTGGACAGACAACGAACACTAACAGCTATTAACAGAGCATCAGAGTCACATACAGGCTTCACACACCCAAGCACATGACCCCAAACACCAAAACCCAACCCAAACTTAATTCAGATTTAGTTCTTTGTACCAATAATAATGAAATGTTTCATCACAGATTTAAAAAAAATAAGATTACACGTATAAAATGCAGATTTTCAGATATTTGCCAGTTATTGACAATATCTAACAGTCCTCATTCTAGTAATTTACAAGTTGTGAAAAACCAGCAACCACATCAAGCTGTTATGTTTAAAAACCCGGGTTAACCTCCAGACCCCATTAATATCCAACAAGTTGAGCTTTAAAACAGTCTTTGAGGTCAGTGGGATAGCAGTCTTCAACTTGTTCAAGTTTGAGGCTCATACTCAGAAGAAATGAACTGGCTGCCAAACAAACACTGTACACTCCAATGCCCTATGTAATTACACTGCACTTCAATACACACACTGGCGTCCTGACATTGGCGGAAAGGAAGAATTGCCCCCCCCCAACTTTTGCCTGTGGAGAATTTTTCTTCTGGTTCAACAATACTTTTTAAAAATGCCAAATTTAGGGCTATTGTAGGGTCCCATTTTTGGAGAACTAGGGGACAAAATTAAAATAAATACAGACAACGTTTGGTAGCGAAGGCTCCAGTTCTGAGCAGCTTTGGACTCAGTTCCACAAAACCTCCAGACTGGAGCACCAGATATCCATTGGGTAGACCAGTCCAGACCAGGATCCAGTCTATCACCACCGAGTCCAACTCAAAGATAACCACGATCCAGTCACCTACCACCAGATACACAGAATGACCTCCCTGACAAGTTTTGAGTCAACAGTAGCAACTCTGTCCAACATGCAGTTGTCCACTGACTGTTCTCTGTCTCAGTCTTGCCTGGCGAAGATATGGACGTATCCCAGTTTAACAGAGCACCTGCTGAAGTGACTTACAACTTTTCTTTTATGTTTGAAATATATACCACACGAACCACAGCAAAACTGTTTATAGTCCGAGTGTTTCAGCTGATGAGATTTCAATTCACCTGCTGTACAAAAGCTCTTTGAACATTCATCACAAACATATGGCTTCACATTTTCATGACGTAGTAAATGTGTCTTAAGTATACCACTCTGGCTGAATTTCTTCTGACAAATCTGACATTGAACCAAACACCTTCATTGTGTGACTTCAGCAGATGTGCCTTGAGTGTGTGGTAACACACAAAACAGTCTGAACAGTGTCTACATGAGTATGGCTTTGCACCAGTGTGAGTATAAACATGCTGCTTCAGATGACGGCTACTTTTTAACATCTTCCCACAGTAACGACAGTCATTAAGATCTTCTTTGCTGTGTACTTGACGTTTGTGTGTCCGCAAACTGCTGGACTGGCTAAAACGTTTGTCTCACAGTGAACACTTATACGGTTTGTCTCCTGTGTGGACTCTCATGTGTCTGTTTAGACTTCCAGAGTGACTAAACGTCTTGTCACATTCAGAATATTTGAATGTTTTCTTTCCACTGTGAATTCTGTTGAGAACAGCAAGGTTACCTGATATATCAAATCGTTTGCTACAAACAGCACATTCAAACGGTTTCTCTCCAGAATGTATTCGTCTGCAAGTCGTTAAGTCTACATTGCTGCTAAAACACTTTCCACATTCAGTGCACTTGTATTTACCGCTGTGAACATTCATGTGTCTTCAAATAACGCTGAGTAGAAAAACATTTCTCACACTCAGCACATGAGTACACCTTGTCTACATTATGGCTTTGTTTGTGCTGTTTCAAATTTCTTTTCTCTCTAAACCGTTTGTCACACACTGTGCACAAATATGGTCTTGGCTTGTCATCATGTGGATGCTCAGTGATATCACCACTATCATCTTCAATCTTCACCTCAAACGCCATTCCTGTATATACACTATTAACTTGTATATATTCAAACCAAACATCATGTCATATCAGCAGTAGATATGGCAATGAAATATGTCCACAAGTCACTGGCGTCAAAGCGAAAGCTAAGATTTTAGTTGCTAACGTGAAGCTCAGCTTACGCACATAAGTTTCATGACAGTTTATGAGGGCTGGGTCCATAGATTTTAGATCTGACCGAATCTGGATTCAAGCCAAATCCACAAACTTTGCATCCAGCTTTGGATCCCAGCTCAAAAAGCTTTTTCATTCAGAATATTTTTATTTTCAGTGAATTCTGGCTATAGACTATGGTGTTTCATAAAAGGCACTCTTTTTCATAATTAACTCAAATAAAGATCCATTTATGCAATATTTTTTACCAAATGTAGCTGAAAAAACACTTATTCAAAATATTCTCTGCTAGTCGTGATGTAATGCTGACGTCATAATTTACCCCGAGTACAAACTGGCTTGTTGCAGACTTGCTGAATAGCTACCCTGCTTCGATGGAGGTCTTCATCTGCTTCGCTGTTGACAAACTGTTGAAACTACAGGGAAAAATGCCCAAAATGATCAATTTTGCACTTATTGGGATAGCTTGACTTTTACACCTTCCAGCAAGACAGCGCACCTGCACACACCGCTTCTGAAATGGTTGAGCTTTTGGACTGCAAGATGCCGATTTCATGCCCCCATGTTGCTTAGTGCTGATACAATAAACAATTTTCATTTGTGAACCAAATGAAGTTCACCGTCGAGGCAGGGTATTAACTGACAGCACCAGTTGAGACAAGTAAGCTTGTTTTCATGACACATTTTGTTGAAATATTTTGAATTAGTATTTCTTTAGCTACAACTGGTAAAAATTTCATGGAAATTGCTGTCCATTGAACTAAATTATAAAAGAAAGAAAAAAGGTGCCTTTTTTATGAAACACCATGTAACGAAATGCTTGCTGATTATTTTGATTATTTTTCAACAATGTTTCGATTTGGGAGTTTGCGGAACATTATCTGAGCAACAATGGTTGAGCTTTTCGACTGCAAGATGCGGATTTCACACGGTGCTTTGTAATGAAAGTTCTTAATTATGCAACAGAGATTTTATGTTGGCAGTGAGTTGATGAAATGTTTGCTGGTCAATGTTGTGTCATCATTTGCATGCAGAACCTCACTGGAATTTGGCCCGAATCCGGTCGATCAGACCAGATCCAGATCCTGTCCAAATCTGGAAATTTAAACCGGATCCATACTCAACCTGGATCCGCAAAAACCACAGGATATCTAACCAGATCCATATCTGGGTTCGGTGACCCTTAAAGTTTATCAACATAACACATCAATAAATCCCACAAACACACGGCTAGAAACATGATAAAACAAGCTTCCACTGAAATAAATGTATAAAAAATCTGTTTATACACTTGCTATTGGCAACATTTAAGGACTCGCACATCAAACAAAAAGAAATCATAAAACGTAACATTACCTGCAACACACTGAATGTGTGTTAGTTTGCTTTTATGATTTCTGCTCTGTATTACCCGGCAGTACTTAAATATTAACAGTAACAAGTGTGGAAACTGGTGTTATGTACGTCTACAATGTGTCTCAAAAAACATGTGCTAGTTTTATTTTTTGAACAACTCCGTGAAACACTGGTCATTTTTGATAATTTTTGGCAGACAACATCAAGCAGAAACTTGATGTAAACGACTGTAGTTCAGCCCACCTGACCTAAATACCGTTCCTACATTACCCTGTAAAATGCAGAAGTCGTAGTTTGGCCGTTTACAACAACGAATTCATACTACTGGTAGGTAGCACGTGTTGGCTCAAAAATCACTGTGACCACAAAATGATTGAAAACAATAATCGTACTTATTTAAAGATCAACGAACTGAAATGAGCCGCTCTGAGTCATGAGCGTGCAGTTTGCGAGTGACGTCAACGTCTACCGCTTACATTCATGCTGGAGGCAAACAATTTAGCACATGTTGTAACAAACATGATGCAATGTGACACATTTGACTTTTTGAGAAATAATATCTGTTACTCGTGTTTGTCGCTATATGACCTGACTCATGCACTGCACAGTATGAATTCATTGTTATAAATAGCAAACTACGACCTTTGTAGCAACAGTACTAAGGTGAGTTGATCAACACTAACATCATTCATGTCAAGTAATAAATGCAAGCGATAAATGTTTCTTTGTAATGCTGCACGTTAAAGATAATTAAAATCGACCAATGTTATTCAAAAAATAAAAGTGGCACATGTCTTTGAGACACAGAGTATATCTGCGCTTTTATTGATAAGAAAATATCTTCGATTATTGAAATGGTTATCTGGGTACACATTCCAATCTCTAGAGCATTAATTATTTTAACGCATTGCATTCATTTTTTAATGCATGTGTTAAGGTGTTAATAATGCATCATTAAATATTGCTGATATTTTAGGTAGACTTCATCGACAGGGTGACTGGAATGAAGCCCACGAAGTCGTGCCGGGGTTGCAGTACTGTGACAGTAGTGACGGAACGACAGCAAAACCATTTTTAATTACTTAAACATTATCAATAGGTGCAGTTTAATGGAATAATGCTTTACAGAATTTAGCAAATTTACGTTGGTGTGTTAATTTTTTTTGTGTGCGTTAATTTAATAACGCTTTAATGCATTAAGTTAACACATTAATTTTTTTTAGCTCTACTCTCATGTTGCGAACGCGGGTCGTTGGTCAAAATAGCTGACTGACGAGGACTCAAAATTTCAGGATCCGTACACCTCTGCTGCATGTTACATTCGTGTAGGCCTACTCAGTTGCTGCTGCCGCCGCCACTTACCTCCCCAATGAGAATTCTGAGAATCTGAATAAAACAATAAAAACATTTTTGTTTAGCGGAGAGTCGCAGTCTCAATTGACGACTGTTTTCAAGTCAGTTGAGTGTAAACTTAATTGAGTTGTCCATGGCTATCAGCAATATGTTTCCTTTCCATCGTTTAAAAATATTACTTTAATTCTTCGTAGCTTGTTCTTGGTATCTTCATCAGTTTTTGTATCTTTGCGTTTTAGGCCTTCCAAATTCCCACGGGAATTCCCAGGAATTTTGCGAATATACAAATTTTTGTATTTGTTCACCCATTTTCATCTAGAAAAATGTTTAAGTTATAATTTTTAGATGCAGAAATGTACTGACTAAAGGTCACCCCAAGAACTCGTACATGATCGCTGGCTGTCACAGTATCTGAGCCAAGCTGCATGGCAGGAGCACGACTATCCAGCATCGTGATGTTGCGTTTAGAGCCGGCCCACAGCAACTCGGTCTTGGTGGGATTCATCTGCAGACGATTTGCCATCCAGTGGCCGATGTCGGCAATGCAATGACGAGAAATGGTAGACACTGTGTTGTGACGCTGACAGTGAACGTACATCTGAGAGTCGTCAGCATAGCCGTGGAACTTCACATTGTGTCCAGCAACCACATCAGTAATGTCCGCCATATAGAGCATTTCCATAAATATGAAAGGGGTCATCCTGAACGAGGGCGCTAAATGAGAGGGGGTAGGAAAAATTTGCGATTTTTAGCCAATAAGTCGCAGTATCTCAATAACAGTGCAAGATAGGGCCTAGCTTACTATTAATCATTAATACAAAGTCGTAAACTGGCTCTCAATTGCCACTGAATTCAATGACTTTGGATGACCTTGAACGCCAAAATAGGGGCTTTTATAGATTTGTTCTTGTGTAATTTTTTGTCGTCATGTTCACCGTATTAATTTCATCATCATTACTTGTGCGTTAGCGGTTATTTTCTTCAACATTATTAGCATACACATAAATTAGCTCAACCAAAAAACTGAACTACAAGCCTATTATATAATTTTGTTAAATATGTTTTGGTAAATAAGTGGCCTTTTGTCCGGTGGCCTTTTGTTCGGGGGCAACATTTCTGGTGGCCTTTTGTCCGGTGGCCTTTTGTCCAGTGGCCAGGGGGTGAACAAGACAAGGGGCGAACGAGCTATAGGGCGAACAAGCCAGGTACAGGGGGCGAACAAACCAGGGGGCGAAAGAGCCAGAGGGCAAATCAGCCAGGAGTTGAACAAGCCAGGGGGCAAACAAGCCAGGGGGCGAAAAGCCAAGGGCGAACCGGCAAAGGGGCGAAAAAGCCATAATTCCTTTCCGGATTTCGTACTAATCAGCACTCCATTTGCATCAGATTGAAAACATTTCCCGTTAGTAGTCGTTTGCAATCTGCACACGTTGATATCCGAATAATGTTGGAAAAAAAAACAAATTGAAATGTTTTGTGGAAACAGACGTGCTCAGTGGGGGGATGTGAAGCTAAAATTGGAAACGTGCAAAGTGCTCAAAGGAGAAAGATAGTTATAATATTCAGCATTTCGGGCAATTGTGACCAGTTTCTTGTCTTTCTCGGGGGTTTGAACATTGAAATCTACAAACTCTGGACTACAAATTCTGGATGTGGGTAAAATGCATGGCAAAATCACATAATTACTTACCCGCAAATTTCGGATTTCACTTACGTTAATCAATTGCCAAATAGTCCAAAAATAAGAAATATTTACGATCGTTTCACGCAATATCATAGGCATAGAAGACTATGCCACAATATATATCCCACAATATAGTAGCGGCACAGGGTTGGTATCGTGATATCAACATATCGATATAATCCCTAGTGGCTTAGTCATCCGAGAAAAATGGATGTTAAAATCGTTGAATTATGACACACAATATTATCATCTGCAACTTCACATGATATCAGCTTTTCAAGTACTTGTCAGAAAATTTCAAAAAAATTTTTCTACATTTAGTGAATGAAAATAAATACTATTGACGAAAAACAAAAATAATACGTAAAATAAATATTCATCTGACATTACAACTGTTTCATCTTCTTGAATGACGAACTGACCAATGGGCAAGCAGTAATGCATTAGAGTAGGCACCGCGTTGGTGGCTTAAGTGACTATATGCTTACGTAAGCAGCAAGTTCAGCTAATGACCAATAAGCTCGCCCCACTTGCCTATTGGGCATTTTGTCAAAAACTGAACTGTGCCAGTTAAGTTCAGTTTAGTTCAGTTACGTCGCTCTGTATGTACCTTTAGTGACAGCGAACGATATCATCGATGAAACAACAAACATTGGATTTCACAGCAAGCTGGTCTCGCCTTGCCTTGGTTGTACAACAGAATTGGTGATGGCTACGGCCAATGCATCTATACATCAGCATTGTCAGCATTTCACAGGATGAAGTTATGACCGAGTTGCCAACTGGTACATGAACTTAGTTGGCACACGAATTTCAGCGACAAATGAAACAAACATTTTGGTGTTATACATGACAGCACTTTGGTGACTCCATTGACATATCGTATGTTTTCCAGCACAGCGACAAGTGCAGTCACGTGCTACAGCGTTGCCATGTGTTGCTAATGAAAACAATTTTCGCTGCTAAAGCAAAAGCATGGCAGTTCTGTTTTGCACCAAGTTTTCTTCAAGCAGTGTGCAAATATACTTGACATTGCAAGCATTGAATGAATATGCAATAAGTAATGGTCACTCATAGCATTATTGTCTACATGACGGAATCTCTGATGAATAATTTAATCACGTTATTGTTCCGTACCTACAGGCAGAACCTGCACTGTGAGTTCGCAATTAACTCTATTTGCTGCCCATTAAATAATGAGCAAGAAATTTGTCTGTGTTTCAGCACATTTTGTTCTTGTTGGGCGTACAAAAGTAAATCAGTCAATGATGATGCGCCGCACTATACTTGTTGTCGGATACTGGACTAACTGGCATGGGCGGCGCTAGAAATCTGAAGCTGGCGGGGGAGCAACGGAAAGGGGCAAGGGCCAGGACACAGGGGCAATAAATGTTTTTGTGTGGGCCAAATGTCAACCTTATTCAGTTGTGTGCATCGAAAATATGTAGAGGGGTCCAGGGCAGAACCTCTGTATGGGGGATCAAGCAGCAAAACCCCCTGAAGCTGAAACACAATGTAGGCCGCAAATTTGTCTGCTTTTTAATATTTGGAAACGCAAGAGTCACACGTATCTATGTTGTCTTGCCAAAATGACCTTTAATAAATCGCGTGCCGCCGCATTACCTGTGTTTGTCGTTGCATTGTTTATGCACAGTTCTGTCCGGCGTGAATCATTTCATGCAGTTGTTACGGTTTGCAACAGCTACGTGTTTGTGACAAAACCGACAGGAATGTGGCTTAGAGTTCCTTAGAAAATGTATGTCCGCACATTACAAATAGTACGTGAAAATCTAGATAAGTTTTCGTAAGAGAACTGAACCGTGCAAAGTGAGCCTACGAAATGATAAAAATTCAAAGAATTCAGTAAATTACAGTGTTGAAATCGGATTTTAACTGTAAGCTTAGTGATTCGCAAAACATACAATACAACATCTGTAAACAAACAATCGAAATCGTGTGACGACACGCCGTTCACCGTGCCGTTATTCTCAGTAAAGTAGTGTTGGCAAGGGCCAGGGCACAGGGGCAATAAATGTTTTTGTGTGGGCCAAATGTCAACCTTATTCAGTTGTGTGCATCGAAAATATGTAGAGGGGTCCAGGGCAGAACCTCTGTATGGGGGATCAAGGAGCAAAACCCCCTGAAGCTGAAACACAATGTAGGCCGCAAATTTGTCATAGTGCGTGACATATCTGATGGCATCCCAGAACTCCTTGAGAGTAATGGTTCCAGCAGTGTACTGACGCTTAAGACGATCGATGCGTTCTTCAAGTTTTCTCCATTTGCAGCGTCGTACAGATGTCTGAATGCCGGCGCGTGCCTGGCGAACTGTATGGCAGATGCGGCGTTCCTCATCTTTCAGACGCCGGAGGAAGTGCCACAGCGACGGACGTCGCACACTGACCAGTTTGTTCCAGCGACCGTGTTAGCTGTTAAAGTACAATAACAAGGAGTCACCGACGTGTTGAAGAGCGCATCATGGCCTACTACGTAGCGTAAAGTGGAGATAAACTGCCTCTACTTTGAGTCAGGGGGGAAAATTTGCACATTCCAGGGGGGCACAAAAAAGAGCTGCTGCAACTATACCAACGCAACAAGCTCTACTACTCTAGCTCTACTCTCGCTCTCCTCTTTATCTAGGACCGCAGCAGCTCTTTTATACTGCAATGCTCGGTGACTGAGTCTTGAGTTAGGCTAAATCTGTCTGCGATAGCCGTCGTCGTATGCTGCAATATTCAGAGCAATGAATCAAGTCAATAACTATCGGCCTAGTAGCAGGTATTAGCAGCATGGTTTTATCTCGCAATGGTAAAGTATCGGTCCAATGACCATGGCCTCTTTGACCTATGACTTCGAAATTAAACAGGGTTCTTGCGGTTGTGCGTGCAACCGTGGCGCTCGTGGCCACATGTGCTCGTCCAGATAGGACGGCACCATATCCTTGGCCGTATACCAAACATGCACTTAAACTGGCGTTTTGCCGAGTTCCAATACGCTTCAACGTGATTGGTACATACGCCCGTGACTGGGTCCCGGAAATGGCGATTGTGGTTCACAGTCTGATGGGTGTAGCTGAGGCTCGGCAGTTGGCGGTAGGCGTGCCACTCGTCAGACCAGATCATGGTGCCTGCGCACAGCAAACAACAGGTGTCGGTCTTAAATCTTGTGCAACTAATTTCCCTAATTCATAGACCCAGACTATAGGCTTATTCAGCGTTTGACATGCGAGGCGACTGAGCAGGCGATCGTCTAAAGTGAAAGCCTAAACTCCATACCCATATCAAAACTGATGGCACGAATTGGTTTCCTAACTAGGACACATACACCACCACCACCTTTAGATTAAGTATGATCTTTACGCAGGACTGTGAACAATGATTCTGGGTCCAGCAGACTGGACATTATGTCAGCGTGCAGACAAGTTTCAGTAATAACAAAAATATCATAATTTGTGCTATACATTAAATACTGCAGTTCGCTCAGTTTATTCACAATACTCCGCGCATTACATAAAATCCTGTATAAACTTCCAGCATTAGACATTCCGATAGGACTGTACAACACAGGTACAACGTACAACGCAGGAGGAGATGGTGAGTTGCTGGCGGTATTGCCGTTGACTGGAGTGGCTGTTGATGTGCCATCGTTACGAGAATCAATAGCGATACTCTGAACAGTACTGGGTCATTTTATCAGCCCGCACATCCAACAACATGTGCTGCATGAAGTTGAACAAGACAGCCACTTGTTTTGGATATTGGACGTTGAAGAAAAAAATGACTTCATCAGCGTATCAAAGGCTACAGCAAAAGACGCAGGCTTCACTACTGCAGCCAAGCTATCAATGACGAGAAAAAAACGAGCTGCCGAGCTGAAGAATAAATGGCTGGGTTCTTGACACCTGATCATTCTCTTGAGGTAACTGCTGTAGAGCTGCATCCAGATCAACAGAATCCTACACATACAACCAGAACATAAGAAGATGTGCAATATGATTCACCTAAATGCCACATCGTCAACAGTGAATGCAGAATTCCAAATAATCTACCACTAAATCAAACGGCAAAAATGCTGTTAGAACACTGAAAGAATAGCTGATCTAAAGTAATTTATCCATTCATAAATCCCAGTCTGATTTCCATGATTTCTAAAAATTTGGTATATATGTTCTGTAATTCATCAGTAACATGTTGGCCACATGGAAAATGTGATTTAATAAGACATACAAGCTAGTTTTGCCTGCAAAAAACAAAACCGGTTTGTCCATCACATTAAAAGTAATTACATCTTTAAACATATTACACAGAATTCAGGTATTCAGTCTGTGGTCTGCAGAGGCTGGTGCCACAAATAATTCTTCTAAACATGAATTGTTTTGCCTGAAGATGTTCTTACACTTTGTTTTGCTAAAAACATGCAAAATACGTTGCTAACCATCAGTGCAAAATATCACTTGAATCAGTTAACACCGAAACCATAAATTAACTAGAAAAGCACTCGGAGAACGCAGACCTCCGCGAAGCATATTGATTCGACACAACATTGTAGTCCTATTTTTTATCCAATCATCGAATGAAGTATATGTGTTGTCCTATCAATGTCCGATCTCTTTATGTTATTGACCTAGTGTAAATATTAGTCATTATAACTAGTGGGTCTTGCTTCCTGTACGCCTGACCATGACAATTTGATATTTAGAACAAAAGAGACAAATTTACTCATGTTTTTTCATATATTTCAACAGCAACTATGTGCAACTTCAACTATTTACAACTAGAGACAGAACATTGCTTTCATTCATTGCTTTCTGGCAATGAATTACAATATTAACAGCATTTTACTTTTTTAGCAATAAACATCACAAAACACTGTAATATTTATATTGATACTTGAGTAGATGCAGTTTAGTAAAGTAAATGTTTGTCTGACAACTAAGAAGTATATGTACAGCAAGAACAATTATTAATTGTTTTTGACGAAAACAATTAGCACAAAACCAGTATTCAGACACAAGAGTTGATACATAATTAAAAAACCCAAGCATTCAAAATAATGAAATTAATGAAACAACACAGCAATTAACATAATTATTTATTAGTATTCCAGTCGACGCACATTGAGGTCGATTTGCTGAGGCTCAAGTTCATTCCTGGCAAGTGTTATGACGCCTCCTGCTTAATTAGCTGCTTGAAGAAAAAAAATGATTAACAGAACATGGAAACATAATTGTTTACATGAAGTAGACATATTTATTTAACAGGTACATATTAAAAGAAAAACTACTAAGACTTAAACAGCATATGCTGATGTCACAGCTTTATCATATGTCATGTTTAATCTTCTTAAGTAGATCTCCTAAAGTTAAAAATATGCAGAAATTCAGCAATATTGTATTATGTAATCAACAAGTAGAGACTGACTTACAAATAAAGCAGGTTGAATTCTTCATTTCTTCATGTTGATGCAGACTGTATCATGGTCGGAGAAATAACAATCTGCAACCCTGACATCAATGCGCTGACTGTTTTGCACGTAGACATGGTCCAGTAAAGTGCCATAGTCTATAGTTGGGCCTGTAACTTGCTGTTTGGATCATTACTCCCGATCTGTAGAACCCATGGAGTTTCTCATCATTAACGCTCTGAATCGGTTTGTGAAAACTGTCGTTCAGGTGGCATCGCTTGTTTGTTTGTAATTTCTAGAATTATGTGCCCTGTTGATATAAGACTGATATCGTTTACCAGATTCTGCAAGGGCACTGACGTACATATTGTGGAATTTGGGCAGGTGGCGTAATTTGTGTGGTGGACTTCCTCCAATGCCGAGGTGGGCGGCCTGTCACGCGGTTCCATTTCCTGAAGGTGGGTGCCCGCCATGGACTGGGATGGCCCGGCAGAAATTCCATCAATGGGTTGCTGTGGGGAGGCTCCACCCAGCGACCTAGGCTGCTGCTGCTGTGGGTCCCCCCACTAAATCTGAGGGGGACTGACCCGGATTGACTCTGCATAGCTATGATCTGCCATAACAAACAGTTAGCCGAGATTAATAGTGTGACTAATCAGGCTTAACCTAAAGCTGAAATTAATGGTTTTCATAGTTGTGTAGTTTAGTGATCAGTAATTAGTAAGCCTAATTTTCACAAGCAACGAGGGTGAACAACGTTATTATTGCACAGATAAAAAAAACACTCAGCAGACAGATCAAACAGCAACATAGAACTTGTAAATCAAATGCAATTTGAATAAACGGCTGACTATTAGACCGACAATGAATAGCAGATGTAGCTGCGTGGTAAAACTGACATGCTGAGACGTTAATAGTATGATATGCTTTTATTCCACTCGCCTTTTGGTAAAATCCCCAGAACATTTGTGTGCACTTGCAGAATATGAATCTATAGTACATTTTAAGGTTGTGATGGGTGTTTGCCAATGGGTGTATATTATCACCATTTTTATTTAGATCTGATATTTGTCATATAATATCTACAATCACTCACATAAAGATGGTTGCAACATATCTGGTACATTTGGCAATCTGCCTGCCTATGCTGATGATCTTGTGTTACTTGCCCCATCATCGATGGCCATGCAGATCTAACTAAATGCTGCACAGGATGCACCAGCAAACTTTTGATTTCTTTTACTTGTATGGTTTTTAATCCAACCACAAAAGGCAAATGTGTTGTTGAGTCGTATGCCACATTTAATGGTCCTCTTCTGCAACTGGTGACGTAATAGCTGTGCCATGAACAGATTGTCCTTCATCTCAGGAACCAGATTCTACATGTCTTCTTCCAGTTTCTCTGTGTTGGAAAAGCCACACTCAGCTTTGGCTGCTCTGGCGCTTTCTGCTCCATTAAGTCCTTGAACTCATCTGGAGGAAAGAAATTGAGAGCACATTAATATTCCGAACTGTGCACCTCGTCGTGCAGCTCAAAGCACAAGTCAACGCTCAACACCAGTCTCCTCGTCATCAGGCTCGCACCGTGCTTTTAGCAGCCGTCATTTTCAATGTTATTCTCTTGTCTTTGGTAGCTGTATAATATTGTGACAAAGTCATGCATCCACGGACATCTGCTTCTCTGGCTGAGCAGATTAGAGCGTCTGATAGAACAGACGCTTTAATCCAGATTCGATATTGGAATAATTAGCCTTGATTACTGTGAGATATGTAGCATTTGGATGAATAGCACTGCCATTATTTCTCCATGCACGAGCTGAGCGGCTCGTCTGGACTTTTGCGCTGGATGATGTACATATCTCCCGCTCTTGGGTTGACGTCGACTGTACATTCAATTCCATGCACTTGGTCATATTCGGCTGTGAGTACTTGCAAAGCGTCATACCAGTTTTGTAGACGCGATCAAATTCAGCATGAAAAATCATGTCTGGTGACACTGATATCTGTTTTTTGAGTGTGAGTGTGTCAGTCACGCAGCCCTTTGGCCTGACCAAGTGACCATTAAGTTCAGACTTCCTGCAATCTTTTTCTCTGAAGTATTTTGACAGATTTCATTTATTTTTGCAGGTTGATACAGTGAGGTTATATTTACCGTCACGTCACGTCACGTCACAACTGAATCGCTGACAGATTGAACTGTTCACTTTCACAAGCATGATACAGAGTTGTGTGTCTTTTATAAACACAGTTCACGTCCGCTTCTTGCTGAGACTAAGGCTAAAGTCAGAGAGAGCTTATGTTTGAGAAGCTGAACACGCCGTTTAGCAGACATTGAGCCATGGACATAGGTTATGCCAAGAGTTTTAATCGGTGAATAAAACTGTGTATTGACATGCACACTGACACACGTGTCGTCGGTTGCAATTTGACGTCCACTCTTTGAAGCTCAGACTGAATCGCTGACTTTGTTTTCTGAGCTGCTGCATTTCTGCTGCATTTCCCCAGTAATGAATGAACGTATTAGTTTACGTGCCATAAATTTCTGCTTGTAACAGTGAAAGAATGGTTAAAATCGGTGTTGAATTACCCAAGTTATCTCAAAAATAAAACTGGGTATCCGTTTTTTTGGACCACCCTGTAGACAGAACGTTAAATTGCACTCAAATTAAGCTGCTCTTTATACAGTATACACTTGTTAGCCAAAATTCGTTGTTAGCCAAAATCTACGCTAGCCATAGGAGCTTTGTGTGCTGGTCCACGGACAGCGTTCGTTTCTCCACAAATGTCTTTGCATGCTCACGCATCCAAATGAAACAAGCCAACATCGAGTTTGTCAGTTTCCCAGTGCTGTTTATGACCTGAAATTTCTGGGATGTGTTCCGATTTGTCCTATGTAGACTGATCCCTGCGTGCTGTCCTTTCTTTCGGTGAGAAGACTATTGCTGCCCGCAGCTTCATCGCATATTCTTTTCGCTGCAGTCACGGCAGATGTAGTTAGAGTGCCAGCATGTTCACTCTCAAAGCCATAGAAACCTTTTAGCTGTTTGACCACAACTTGGATCACGTCCACGTTCCAGTAAGTCTCCTTGCCGCTCATGTTGGTCAACGCTGTACCCAGATTATTCAGCAATGCTTTCCTGATGTCCCTAATGGTCTGCTCTGAATTGTAGTACCGGCTGTTAAACGTGCTGTTATGACATCCGATGTTTTCCACGTTGGATGGAATTAATTCGAGCCATCACATAGGATATCGTGCAGGGCATGAAGGGTCGCGTCACCGACGTCATCGAGCTTGACTTGCGGATTTCCTTCCAGTCTGCCCAGCCACAGTACCTGCCTGTTTGGCTGGGATTAAGACGGGTGCGTTCAGTTGTGTCACGTAGCAGGCAAAACTGTGTGATTCCATACGGCTGGTCTGTCCAGCGGTCTCGTATGCTACGACTGTGTGCACAGTGTGGGCGCCACCAGCGTTTCATCACGCACGGGAGGACAAGTCGCTGAGGAATGAGACATACTCCGTGTACTCTGAGATGGGTTACCATCATAAACAGCTTTACAGGCAACCTTCAGCATGTTAGTATCAACTTGCCGTATTCCATAAGCAGGCAGGACCCCGCACCATCAGTCACGTGACACGTCTGCCATTCCTCAGCGACTTGTCCTCCCGTGCGTGATGAAACGCTGGTGGCGCCCACACTGTGCACACAGTCGTAGCATACGAGACCGCTGGACAGACCAACGATCATCGAATCCACGGTCAGTGTGGCAATGACTTCTAGCCACGCACTCTCTGACATGCTGTGTCTACACACAACAAGAAGCAAAGTAATTTGCTGAAGGGCGGAATTGCTTCTCATTTCTCTTTACCGGTATAACAGCAGCAATGTGCAATTGCATGTATGTCTTGGTTAGAAAAAGTTCCACCGCCAAATATTCTCTTTCCTGGGGTTTTTGTCTAACACACTGAAACCTACAAATGTAGCTGCCAAACAGCATCTTCATTTGTCAAACGGTTTAAGCGTGCAGGGTGCAGAAATCTGACAGACAGACCACGCTATAGAGAAATGTATGGCTATAGGCAGAACCGCTTGCACTGCAAATTCCGCTCATTAATAATAGCAACTATAGGCCTCATACTATAGCAACAGATCTGGAACCCATTCATAACCATGCTTTACGCTTGTGTTTGGGTGCTTTCAGGACTTCACCAGCAGTCAGTTTAAGTGTTCAGGCTACTGAACCTCCACTAGCTCTAAGACGTAAAAAGCTAGCTTTACAATACTGCCTTAAGCTCAGTGCAAGTGCAAATAACCCAGCATACAATGCAGTTTTTAATTCAAAGTTTAAAACTCAGTTTGACAACAAGCCGAGCCAAACTCGCCCACTGGGCTTTAGAGTTGAAGACGACTTGCAGAATCTCGGCTTTAAGAAGAAGAATGTTCTAACTACAATCGTTTCCAAACCTTGGCTTCTCAAATGCCCTAACTGTAGCTTCAGTTTATGCTGTTACGATAAAACAACTACTAAGCCAGAAGTGTTCAAATGCAAATTCTTTGAGCTTCGCTCAGAGTTTTCACACCATGTAGAGATCTAAACAGATGGGTTCAAGGATGGAATTAGAACAGCTGCCGCTGTTGTTGCACCCAACTCTGTCAAAACAGGACCGATGAAGGTTCATCGACTAACTGAGGTAGTGTGATGACCTTGACCTGATGTGACTGGATGGTGACCACATCACGCAGGCGCGTGAGGTGCGAAACCAGCTGTGAATCATATCTGTCCCTGTTGTTGACTTCCACGAAGATAATAATCCGCTTGATAAACGCTGGAAGTGGACTGTCCGACAAAATCTGTGATGTATCCTCCACGAAGCAGCCACGGTACGTGGCTACGCGTCAGTGTTCCGGCGTGTGGCCTGCGATCCCGACGCCGTTAAAATCAGTCAGTACGACAGTGTCCTCATCAGATCGGAAAGTGGGCCAAGTCCAGATGCGTCACGACTGGTTCTTGAAAAGTGACAGTCTGTAACGGCCTCCGGGTGATGGCGACGATGGTACCGTACTGTGCGTATGCCGGAAGTTGGTGTGTCGGTGTTCCGTAGCTCGGAGGTGGTGTGCCTGACCGGCTCCGAGACCTGCCTCTGCCTGTGCGGCTTCGGTTCCATATCCGGTCGCTTATCACTGAGACTACTAGGTGGTCTCTCGGTAATCACCTTTTCCGACATCTGTCCGTTGAACGGTTTCACATCCGGTTTTGTTCGCCATTCGAAGGAGGTCCGACAGTTCCATATCCGGTTCTGTCACATGGGAGGCGTACTGTGCATTACCCATGGGTCTGGATAGACCTGATGTGGGTATCTCCTGGTTTTCCGGACAGGAGCCACAGGCCGTGCGAACCCACTTTGCTCTCCACCACCACTCCAGCTTTTTTGGCCAGAGAGATAGAATTTTGTAGGTTTCAAAATAAAGGAGGTTTTAGTGTGTGAGTTATTGAAAATAGAGTTAGAGTTTATATGAAATATTAGTTATTTTATACGTTTTATTGGTTTTACTGGGGAATTAGTGCTCTGTCTGTTTTTTTTCTCTTATTTCTCATTTTCTGTTTCTCATTCTCATCTTCTGTCCTCACGCAGGCAATTCCATCAGTCCGTGACCAGTCTGTCACTCTAATTAACGCTATTGTTATTCTTTATTTTTGAACTTAACTTACTGTTATTATTGACTACTCATTTGTACTGATCATAGCAACTCACTTAGCTTGAGGTAACGGGGATCTTCCTAGTTTTAGTTATGGGGCTCAACGCGAGTGATATTAACTTTTCATTCTTTTATTCACATAAAACATAAAACAACACGCATAATCCCCGGGGCCACGACGAAAGAACGTGAAGATGGCCCGACGGCCACCACCGTCACGACGTCACTAGCTACATCTTAACGGTTCAACACTCTAGCTATCGACTCTCCTCGGCTGACAGACCGCAACTGACTAACTCGACAGACTGACTGTCTGCCGAAGACTCAACTGACGACTCACTACTAGCACGGCATCGACGCTGGGCGCGCCGCTGCAGTGCTCGCCTACAAAGCTGATTGGCTGGCTGCAAGCCACCGTATACAATCTGGCACCGTTTCGCAGATGTGGCGCTTCAAAGATAATGTGGTCACGACTTTGATCTTTTGGGGTCACATGACGTTATTCGACTCCCGGGGGTCGACTTCCTACTGGTGGTCCATAGTGACCATGCGTCTATCTAGCACCGTTATGGAGATATGGCCGTTTGAACTTCTTCCAGGAAGGTTCTTCCATAAACAGTGGTCGGTCGTTGGTCGTCGGTCGGTCGTCGGTCGTCGGTTGCCGGTCGCCGGTCGGTCCTCAATATTACACTGATCTCATATACTCCTCTTCGCTACGTTAGGAACGTAGCGCGCGAGGAATAAAAAGTGGCATGCGCCCTTTTAGATTACATAAAAATCATTGACCTTGGATGACCTTAAAGGGTCATAACGCACTAAGGCATGCTAATCGTGCGGTATTGTGGTTAAACGGCAAATCGTAAAGGGTCGACAATAGTAATATCGGATAGGGCGGTGGCAACTTCTTTTAGATTGTCAATAGTAACCGTTTCCATCTGCAGCGGTTTGGCCGCAATTTTCAATGAAAAGTTTTAAGTATAACAAGTCATGTCTTGGAAACGGTGAGAGACAGGGGGCAAGGTTACTATTAATCACTGATAGGAAATGACATACGCCGTTTTAGATTAGATAAAAATCATCGACCTTGGATGACCTTGGAAGCCGTTACTCGCTATTGTGACTAAACGGTGCGAGATAGGGACTAGATTGCTATTGATCGCTAAATAATAAACAGGTAGTCGCATATTGGCTTACAAATGACGTGAAAATCAATGACTTTGGACGATCTCAAAGGTCACTGACAACCAGTACGGTCGGCTGTACTAGCGACAGATGGTTTCTTGTTAAGATTATGGCGGAAGGTTTAAGCAGATTTTGATAAGAGTTTGTACGGAAGGGGTAGAGAGTGCTTCACACATTCAGATTTCGGCGGCAAATGACGACCTGGTTTGGCATCAGGATCCAGGATTCCTAATCCGGACACAGATCAGAATACAAGACTATTTGACGACTTTTTGAAGAAGTTTTTTCTACCGCGATTTTCACAAACGATCAGCAGTAATACACTGTTTTCAACGGAGGTTTGGATTTTAACAGCGATATATGGTTTTTTTTCATTGTGAACAATTATCATATGTGGTCACTCGGTTTTAGCTAGAAAGTGTTTTTTTGTTTATTTCCTGTTAACAGATTATGGATGTCGATGACGTTGCGGATGCGGTTGATTACATTTTGTCTGCCAAGCCACACGTTCAGGTAGTAAATCCAACGATTCACAACGATGATGTAGGCCCTTATAAAGTTTAAAATTATAAACAGCTCCTGTTTTATGATTATGACTGACTAGTGGCAAGACGTACGCCAAGCCGTAATTCAGAATGTCATCATCATCATCATTCATTCATTATCATCGGAACGCACTTTATGGTTAATGCATTTGCACATGCCATCGATGATGCCAGTCTGTTTACTTAGAGCGCTCTTCCGAACATTCTTAAATGCAGTACATACTGTCTACCTAAGCTTACATTTAGACGTCGTCTAAAACATTGAGTCTACTTTTTGTTTCATACGAGCACCCTTAGCGCGTTCGAGGTTATTACAATAAACGCGCCATATAAGTATTTTATTTATTTATCTCAAAAGTACAAAACAACGTGCTGAGACTGTAACTCATAATTGAAATAAGTTAGTTGGGAGGGGTTATAAGCCTACGTTCTAGTGTACCCAGAATATGACGAGTGATGGTTAGTTTCAGAAACGGCATCTGCGTGCTATAGTGTTCAACGTAAACGACGGGTCACACTAGCGGTTCAGACGGCTGTCCGGACGGCAACGGCCGTTCGAACGGCCCTCCTTAAATGTCATTGCTCCAACAACAACATTTCACAAGTTTATCATATCGTTTATCGTTTGTAATTACCTCCGCCAAGGAGGTTATGTTTTTGCCGTTTTTTTGTTTATCTGTGTGTGTACAAGATAACTCAAAAAGTTATAAACGGATCTTTCTGAAATTTTGAGGGTATGTCGGGCATGACATAAGCTACAAGTAATTAAATTTTGGGCGTAATCCGGCAGGAATCCTGGATTCTGGATCACTTTGAAATTTTCGTTATCATTGCGTTAAAGGGGGCATAAGCGGAACCACTGCAAAACCGAAGATGGTAACGCCATCTGGCGAATAGCATTGCCTTGGCGGAGGTACCTGGGGGCTACGACTGCTATTTAGTTCAAATTATGTATCATATGAGACGCTCGCATGTGTCTCCGCAAAGAACATTTTTACGAGATAAGCCAGTGTGCCAAATTTGAAGTCCGTAACTTTGACTTTTTCGAGTAACTACTGTGTAACGCCCAAAAAATTAGGATCACGTGATTTGGTCACAATTCGTCTCTAAAAAATTTAATGGGTCATTTCCGGACTGTACTTCGAAACATTTGTGTAATATGAAGTCTGTATTTTCAACCGCTTTGGAGCTACCGTATTGGCACTAAACGCCCATTGCACGCATGCACGAAAACATATCCAGTGAAAACATTATCTCCGCCATATATTCCGTTCACTTGACGGAGGTAAATATCACATCACCATTCTGCTATATTTTTTGGTGCAAGACGTTAGGATACATCCGCTGCATCACGACTGCCTTGGCACTGCACAACTGTAAACGTTTTCTTCATAGACAGCGTCACAAACAGCTCTCAAGATGGCAAAACGTTACCTCTTTACTGCGTTGTTAATATCATCCAGGATGCTGATATAAACGTTTATAGATACTTTTTGCATGTTTAACGCTTATTTTTTTAACGTTTTTTGTTGTAACAAACGTTGAACAATCAACGTGAACATGACAGTAATTAAAATATTTATACACAAAAGTCAGTGTCAAGGAAAAATAACAACAGAATTGCGTCAATGTATTTTGCAAGTGACTTGTGTAGGCCTTTCGTTAAGCCTAGCTTAATTCGTTGTTTGTAATTTTGTCTGTTGTTTACTTATTTCGCTGCTGCCTTATTGCAGTGTTGGGCATGAATTAACTCAAATGAGTTTCAACGCACGAGTTAACTCATTTGTTGTGAGTTGTGAGTTTGAGTTAATTAAGTTTTTGTGTGAGTTGTGAGTTAATTAAGTGTCCAAAATCAACTCACTTCAAGTTGGCAGTTTATGGTTAAAACTACAGATGCAAAACAATTCAAAACAATTGTGGCCAACCGGGTCGAACAGGGTAAGTCTATAACTAGACTGAACCGGATAGTCTTCATTATTTTTGCCCATACAGAAGTGTTCTGATCGTTATCTTGCAAATCCAGATTGGTCGTTAACAAAGCTGCATAAATATCGTGCAGTAAAGTTAGTTTTATCCAGTTTAATACAACATTGCTATCATCCGCTGCAGTAGAACGACTGTTCATCGTAGGCGGACAGATTGAAAGTACGAGAAGCAACAAAATTTTACGTGCAAACTCTAAAAAAATTTATTACAGCAAATAAACTGTGACTGGAAACAGCATAAGTTTAAGATTCCTTGAGTGAACTTGACTGAATGACAATATGATAGATTAAGTCAGTAAGAAATATTTTTGTGGAACACTGAACAGTGATTGTTTGCTGATTGATCGGTTGTTAGTATTTTAGGAAAGTTTTAATGATTTTATTGATTGACCGATGGATTGATCGATTGTTTGTTTGATAACCAAAGTCAAAAAACTTTTTAAAACTTGAAACAAATGAGTTTATGAATTAATTTATTGTCTTTCTGAGTTTGATTTAACTTATTACAAAGTAGATGAGTTGAGTTCGAGTTTAAACTTATCTTGCCTGCATGATTTAAGAGTTTGATTTAAATCACTTTTTGCCTGAATTTTCCCAACACTGCCTTATTGGCGAATTAAAATTCATATGAAATCTCACGTAAAAAGAAGGTTAGATTTTTGTTGGGCTTTTTATGTATCTATTCTATACAAGAGGAATGTTACAATTTTGATTGCGATTGGCTGTGATGTCACATATAGACGTCGTCACCATGGTGACGCATCATCAGCATCACTAATAGCTAACGGCTACGCTGCAGCATAGCGTAAGCGCTGTGTTACGCTGCAGCGTCAAGTGTAGAGTTGTGTATCGAGGGCGCAGGCCGAGTTGAGTGAGGCCCGAAGAGCCGAAAATTGAGGCCGCAGGTCGAAATCGAAACCGCAGGCCAAGTTGAGGCTCGAAGGGCCGAAAATGAAAGCCACAGGCCGATACTATGGCAAAGATCAAGCGGAGAGGAAGCGTAGCGACCTGTGCGCTTGTTTTCTGTTTAACAGCGTGCTTTAAAGTGTGCAACATTTTTTTTTCAACGATTATTGCAGCCATGGTAGTATCGATACAAGTCTCAGGTGGATATAATAGCGTGTTCTATCATAGCGCAAAGCGAACCTTTGTTTCTTTCTGATATTCGTAAAAACAATAACCACAAAAATAACAATATCAACTAAAGGAGCACTCGCAGAGCGAAAACCTCCCCAAACGCCCCATAATTTTTGTTGTGTTCTCCGGGTGGCAACACTGTACTTAGCAAGGGTAACAGTCTTTTAATAGTATCCTGGATCCAAATGTTAATCCGAATCTCCTTGAAAATCAAATCAGCTGTCTAAGTTGGGCTAAGTCCAACTTTCTCCAAAAATTTTAACCAAATTTGCTTGTAATCTTTTGTGTAAGCCTAATTTTGCTAACAAACCGACAGATAAATAAATTAAACGCCTGGTATCGCATAACCTTATTGGCGTAAGTAGTACTACATGTAGTTTTTAGTTTTTTACCGCCGTACTGTGCAGTGACTTCCGATGTCGTGTAGAGTAGATCTGCATAACTTTTTTGTCACTGAAATTCAATCACTATTGCATGCACTATTAATACTATACGTTTATTTCGATTTCTAGTTTAGCTTAGAGGTAGAACAGAATGATGCTGTAGCTATGTTCCAGATTACATGCTGCTGCAAGATACATGTATAGGTTTTACCTTTAAACAGTAAAATAGGCCTACTGTATAACTGTAACACAATAGGTTACGCTCTTTGTTTGCTGATCCAGGTTGTCTTAACCGTATACATTCGGTGAAAACAATGGTCCAATAATCCATATAGCCCACAGCTGACAGTGACAACGACGCTTCACCGCAGTCTACAATCTGCTGCAAAGCACGTTAACAACTAAATACCCATGGAAAAAAAACATTCAACGAGTATAGGTTGGTGGCTTGGCTTAGCGGTAACACGTTTCACCCGATCAACGAAGTTACTCTACGCCGAGCCGGGTTAGTTCTGCGATGGGTGACTGCCTGCGGGCAGGAAAACCATCTCGGTATGTAACTAGCCGCCTAGGTCAACTCAGCCTTCCATCCTTCCAGGGTACGTAAATCGAGTACCAGCCTATCTGCACTACACCGTGTAAGGCGGGCCGCGTTCACCTGTGTCGGGTGGCAGGTAACACTGTGTGATCCCATACGGCAGGTGACGCTCCGTATAGTTCTGAGATGGACTTTCCATCAAGAGCTGTATCATTACCGTTAACCTTTAAACTCTAACACAGGCCAAAAATTCGTTCAGTGTTTAATTAGCCCGGACAATTACGCCGCTATAGGCTTGTACGGTACGGTATAGCTGCGAGAGGTTTACCACCACCAGTAACGCCGAAACTTAGTTAATTATGCTAAAACAATCCCGCGTTTATCCAGAAATTTCTCTATCGATGTCATCTGTACAATAACCGTTCAACGTGTATTGAAATTAAATACGTTGTAAAAGATGAACAAGTTTAACACGTTAATTTTTTTAATCTAAAAACGTTTATAAATTTCTGTTTACATGTATGTCTAAAACCGTTCACAAATCAGAAGTACAATTAACAAAATGTACACTTTTCGATTAATACTTTGCTACCCGTATCATCAGACGCAACAATACAACATGGCATAAATCACGACAACGACTAAAGCAAAAACTAACGGAGCCAACAACCAAAAATATACAATATAAGCGCATTTCTCTAACATTCTGCCACATTTAATCTGAAATGGCACACAAACAGAAAATATTTAAATAAAACAAATACTAAAATTTAAATAATAG
>Ga0209671_1000480_pt1 | contig 26588 bp, 16 predicted proteins | sample WorMetHERISLAND2_2_FD_187401 | JGI IMG/M metagenome (GOLD analysis project Ga0209671, IMG submission 187401) | Marine gutless worms symbiont microbial communities from Max Planck institute for Marine Microbiology, Germany - Olavius geniculatus... | ecosystem: Host-associated > Annelida >...
GCGTTCAAGGTCATCCAAGGTCATTGAATTTGGTGGCAATCGAAAGCCAGTATACGATTTCCTATTAGTGATTAATCGTAACCTAAGCCCTATCTCGCATCGTTACTGAGATACAGCGAGTTTTTGGCCGAAAATCGCAAATTTTGACCACCCCCCTCTCATTTAGCGCCCTCGTTCGGGGTGACCCCCTTCGAATTTATAGAAAAGCTTTACGGTTCCTGAAACTAGAGTCTTCCGGGCAGCCGATAGTGAAGATTTGGAGATCCTAGCTTGGACCGTTTTTGCCTGATCCACCCGTGTGACGGACAGACAGACAGACGGACGGACGGACAGAATTGCGATGGCTAAGACGCGCTGAAAGCAGAGCTGCTTTCGCGCGTAATTATGTGAGGTTCACTTATTTTCTCCTCATCTTATTTGCAGTGCACTGCTGTGTTAAAAGTAGATATTTAAAGAAAGTATTTTGAGTTTACCATTTGGGCTAGAGGAAGGTCATTCAGTCTGTAAAATTTTTATCTCAGAGTTGACTTCTGGAGACTTGTTGAGATTATTATACTTAGTAAAGGGCAGATATAGTGTGCTTTGTAGTTAACTAAAAGAATACAAGATGCATTTTTACCTGCATGTGGAAATTAATCTGTAACAACACATTTGAATAATTACTTGTATGTAAATTTTTATTTTTTTAGCCAATTGGTTTAGCTGTACTGTGAATTATAAATTAGGTGCACATATTGAATCTGTTGGAAGATGCAAAATATGAACATTTTCGACCAGTCATGAACAACTACATTGACAACAGTTTTTCTGCCATTGCTATTCACAGGTAGTAGCATTGTAGCATTGTTTTATGCTAGAGCTGTCAAGGCGTTAATTTGTTTAACGCATTAACGCAGTGCGTTAATTTTTTAATGCATTAATTAACGTGTAAATTAATGCACCCAGTCCCGTCGAGATGGAGAGTAGGAGGTAAAATACCTCGGGTCCGAGACGTTTATGGGACCCGTTTGTAGAATATAGAAAGTTAGTAAAATGAGAAAAAGTTTAAAAAATGCATATAATTTTTATTTTTTAAACGTATTTAAACTATTTGCTATTTAACTATTACAGTATTTTTATTTTGTATATCATCTCTTGTCCATCATAGAGTCCATCATTTTGTGATGGACTCTATTGGGTTACGCTTACGCAAATTGCTTGCTTACTGTCTTTTGTCAGTTTCGTGCATATGTTTGTATGTTTGTCTGTCTGTCTGTTCATTTGTCATTGGCGAATAAATAAAGATTTTAAAATGTAATTAACTTTAATAAAGTAAGTTAAGTAATTGTTTATTTACAGTAGCGATGAAACAAAAACTAGTTTAGTTACTTGATTTCATTCCATTGTCATATAACTGCAGTTTAATGGAATATCCGAACTTTTGCTGCACAGAATTTAGTAACTGAATGAAATGAATTTACTCATGTGCCTTAATTTTTTAATGTGCGTTAATTTTTTTAACACGTGTTAAATTATTAACGCATTAACGCGTTAATTAACGCGTCAACTGTGACAGCTCTATTTTATGCTCATTTCACTTGGCGTCGAGCAAACAAGGAACTTACTTTTTATTAGCATGATCAACTAAAGAATTTTACGACTATTTCATGCTGTTTGTGTTATAAACAAATTTACTTTTGTACCAAGTGCTTAATTGTTGAATATGCTCTGTTTGAAGTACACTGTGATATGTTGGTTAAATCCCGAATATCAACAACTTCATTCATGTATTGTTATTTATTATTTGGTGGGATCACTTTTACAGTGCAGGTGATATCAACTATCAGTACACATTTTATCAGGCACATTTGACAGATTCAGATGCCATTTAGCAGGTACAATGATACATTGTGTTAGATTGGGTCCCTGACTCTTGGTGGAAAGGTAGATTTGGGGGTCAAACCTCAGCTAAAATGCATCGGCATTTGCAGCCAAACTATCAGTTATCTGTGGCCATCTGGCAAATACAAACGAGGAGTGATTCCGCTTTTTACAAAATTACTTTTGTTTGTTTGTTTGTTTCTAACGTTGATTTTCTTCTCGTTGCAGGGAGCTGTTGTACTGTTTGCAAGCGAGTCTGGAGGATGCAGTTACGACAACTGAAGCGCCTTCAGTTCAGGAAAACTTCCAGCATACATTCAAAGTAAATTTTTTTATTTTCTCAATTCTAGATGTAGGCCTATGCTGGTTTGTTGTGAAAACCTGAGGTGTAATCGTTTTTACGCGCAAAAGCAGCTACTGCTTTCGGTGCGTCTTAGCCATCGCAATTCTGTCTGTCTGTCACTTGGGTGGATAAGCCAAAAGTGGTGCAAGCTAGGATCACCAAATCTTAACCTTCGGCTGCCTGGAAGACTCTAGTTTCAGAAACCATAAAGCTTTTTCATAAATTCGAAGGGGGTCACCCCAAACGAGGGTGCTAAATGAGAGGTGGGCAAAATTTGCAATTTTTGGCCAATAAGTCGCTGTATCTCAGTAACGGTGCGATATAGGGCCTAGGTTACTGTTAATCACTAATAGGAAGTCATACACTGACTCACGATTGGCGCCGAATTCAATGATCTTGAACGCCAAAATAGGGGGTTTATGGATTTTTTGGCGATTTCTGGTTTTGACACAAGTCTATATCATTCACAAGGTGGCGCCAGGGAAATATCGTTATGCGATCCAGATAGACAATTTGGTATTTGTATATTAACTTAGCGTGAACACCCCAATTTTCAGCTAAACTACTGAACCGGAACTGCTGTAGACTTTTGCGCGTCTCGTGAGCATTAGCTCAAATTTCTTGTTTAATTTGTATTAAAAGAAGTGGCAGTACTCTCAGAGGAAATGTTAATGGAAACGAGTTTTATGCAATATTTGCCAGTTACTAGCCAATATGCTTTTTAGTAATATTGTAACTAAGGCTGAAATAAAACATTTTTGTGTATCTTTTTGGAAAATGATTGTTTTATTACACGTGAAATATTATTGTTTTTCTTGCCAATAATTTAGTGGGTTTTGGACTCCCACTGCTTTTATATTTCTACTGTTGTTTACTATTATTTTCTAGATGTTTTGCTTGGTGTTGGACAGGTTATGGACAGTATTGGAAAATTCATTGTCCAGTCGCGATTATTGCACATTCGGTGTGTTTGTGTTTTTTCTCTCTTTATTTTATTTTTTTCTGATACTACATATATAATTTGTCAAAGCTTTTTGTGATCAGTAATACAAAGTTTTTTAAAACAGTTTTGGGTTTTAGTTCTGATAATTTTGGCTGTTTTGATGCTGTTGTTTGGACAGAATGAAGAATTTCTAGCTATTAGAATTCCTACTTTAACTATTATATAAAGTTTGCTTAGTGGGCTATTACATAACTCAGGCTAACTTCGGAGAAATTGCTTGTTGTAGCAGAAGTGGAATCTGTTATTAGTAATAGCCACTGATACAAGTTTCATGGGTAAAAAGTTTTTTTTGGTTTATTCGAATCACAAATATACACTGTGTCTCAAAAAAAATCCCCGACATTTTTGATTGTAACTTGAAAACCAATTATCAAATTTTGATAATTTTTGGTATGAATATTACTGACACAACTTGCCATCAAATTACCATTCAGTTTTCCACCTCATTCAATGTATGCTTCTGCACTACCTAGGGAAGCACATTGAGCGCAGTATGTGTTGAAATAAATATAAAACCTGAAATAATCCCCGACATTATCGATCGTACCTTGAACAAAGATTAGTCGATTTTAATAATTTTTCACACAGATATTTCTGATACAACTGGCTATTAAATAAGTGTTTTAGTTTTTACCTCACCCAACATCTGCTTTTGCAAAATTTGTAAAGTGGTTTTCTAGTTACAGTCGAAAATATCGGGGATGTTTTTATTGAGACACAGTGTATAGCTTGATGTATTTGTGCTAGAGCGTTTGGTGACTCTAATGTTGATGGATTCCTCAAGGCAGTGAAAGACATGTTTCTTGCACTTGGTCGCTTTCTCAATATTGAGTCCGAAGTTATCGTGCCAACTCAGGTGCACAGCAGATTTTCACAGGATACAATTTTTTTTCTTTAAGTAGAAATTTAGAGACTTGTTTTAGACTTCAACCCTGCTTGGTCAACGGTTCAACCCTTTTTAGAACAAGACCCCCTTTAGGACAGAACTTCCCTTTTGGCTCTTGAAAGTTGGTTTTTTTATTGATCAGCAGCTCTCTGTCTTGTCCATGCCTTAGTGGACTCAGTATGCTTAGCAGGCAGCGACCTGATTTAATATGATTTGTTTGAAACACTATTTTTCTTGTCGTCGTCTGAATGTCTGTCTGTCTGTCTGTCTGTTCATTATAAGTTTGTGTTGTGTCAAAATGATGTAAGCTAAGACCACGAAATATTCTCAAAATGGATAGTTTAATGATGATAGTCTAGGCTATATATAGTCACGCCGAGATTGGATGGAAAAGTTTTGTGGCAGTTTTCGGCCGGTAAGATGTTTTTGACATTAAAAGGGGTATATAACTCTTTATAGAAAACCCCTTTTGGAGCTATCTCCCACCTGACACAGTTGAATGTGCTTCGCCCTAACCCCAGTCAATTTACGTATCTTAGAGGGATGGAAGGCTAAGTTGACCTTGGTGTTTGGTTATACGCTGTGTCTCAGAAAACATTCTGAACATTTCGATTGTAACTTGAAGAAGGATTATCAGATTTTAATAATTTTTAGTACGGATGACAACTGTTTGTAATGAGGCAACTTGCTATTAAATAAATGTTCGATTTCCCACCTCATTCAAAGTCTGTTTATGCACTACTTGGGGAAACTAGAAATAATTAAATATTGATTTTTTATCCATCACAGTATTATTGCTTAATCTAGATAATGCACAAAAACGTATTTTGTTAACTTTCTTGAGACTTTGGCTGACGTTTTATTTAATTGTTTCGCTTTTCGACTGCCTACAGCACAATTGGTTGAAATATGGGCGCATTGTGCGAACACAGGCATGGAGACGCTTTTTGTATTCATTGACAGCAGTATCAATAAGGTTCTGCTTCAGACTAATCAAGACTTCACCAGTGACTTCTTGAATTCACAGACATTCTTGAAATTCATCTGGTAGACACACTGCTTCGTGAGAGTCAAACCTTGTAATCGACTGGCTGTTGGGGGCCAAAGATCTGGATAGATAGAATTTATTGAAGTTTTTTCATTCATTTCAACACATGATTTGCTTGGTCGGTTTTCCCCAGGTAGTTCAAAAGCAGTAGTTGGGTGAGGTGGGAACTTAAACAGTTATTCAATAGACAGTGGTGTCAGAAATATTTAGACCAAAAATTATAAATTCTGATCCTGTTTCTTTAAGTTATGATTGATAATGTCAGGGATGTTTTTTACACGTTTTTTGCATATTTTAACGCATATTTCGCTTGGTCTGCATTTGCTTGGTAGTGCAGAAGCAAACATTGGGTGAGGTGGGAAGCTGAACAGTCATTTGATGCCATTAAAGCATACATTCAAAGTAAATGTGTTTGTTGTCTCACTTGTATGTAGCTCTGAGGTGTCATATTATTTCATGCATCAACTGTTCATTTTTTAAAAACTAAATGGCCATTAAAACGTTTGTCGTTGTTGCAACATTCTGTAGCTGACCCTGATGTCAGTTCTGCCGAGGTTTCTGTTAACGTTCATGGACGTGATGTCAACGGCTACACTCAGTGATATCATAATCGACCTGCTCAAGTCCAAGCCTAAACACTTATCTCCGGACATTAGCATCGCATGGCTCAAGTGTATAAAACACGTAGCCAAGTCAGCCTGCTTTTCTTCTCCCGGTAAGTTTGGCAAATTTTGTTATTATAACTCGAGGTCTATGCAGCAGAGTAAACCACGGTCGCCATTTTGAATTGATTCGGTTCTGTTTAACCAGAAGTGTTCAAAATGGCAGCCATGACTGTTGCAAAATTGCTTCAAATTGCATATGTATATTTATGTAAAAATTTCCATTGTAAATTTATACATGTTAAAGACAATAACATTTTAATTTAATCGAATATGACGATCAGAGTTATAGCTTCACGTGTCTTTTTTAGTCGACTCTACTCAAGTAACGGTCGAGCTGTTGTCATGGTTGTCGTTGAAGGATCCCCGAGACACGAGCACCCCGTGGACCAATTTCGAGGTCAAATGGTCAAAGGTCAAGGTCACAGGACACGGTAGTTGTGTCAACGTAAGCCTAATTATCAGACCCAGTAACGTGGGGTATAGCACAAGCGCGAGCGAAACGCTACTCTGCCATCGCGAACGATTCACCGGGTCTAAATGATTCACGAGATGGCAGCACTTGATGTCGCCGTGTGGTAGCATGCACGTAGTCAACTGCAAGGACGGCCCCATAGCGGGCAGCCCCTCAACGGCTGCACACTCTTGTTAGATTTATCAACAACGATGATCTTGAACGGCTTTGAACCCCTCAAAAAGGGGTTTTTAGTGAATTTTTCACAATTTTTGGATCTAGCTCACACAATTTTTGGATGCAGCGCACATTTCAACACTGAATTGCAACGAAATGGCTGGAGATAGACCAAGACAACCTGCGTATGAAATTTTCAGCATTAACCTTAGATTTCAGCAGTCCAAGTCCCGACTTCCTAGGTTTAAGGTGGCCGGCGCAGGCAGGCATCAAAAACGGTTACCCCCCTGAAAAGTGTTTTTTTTGCCGCTACTGGCTCGTGTAGCATGAAAACGGTTGCAGATAGGCACAGACATGTTGCTTATCATAGTGACAAACTTTTTACTGGTGTCAACGTCAATGACCTTGAATGATCTTGAACCCACAAAATAGGGGTTTTTAGTGAATTTTTTTGCGATTTCTGGCTGTGTCACACATTTTAAGAGTGAATTGTGCCGAAATTGCTGGAGATGGATCTGTACAACCTGCGTTTGACATTTTTAGCATAGAACATACATTTTTAAAAGTTTAAGTTTTGATCTTTTAAATTCAAGGTGCCTTTCGTACCGAGGTTTCAGATTTAAGTACTCTTTCAAGACGCATTAATATCTCATTGCTCTACAGTGATTGCCAAAGTGGCAGGACTGCTGCTATCTCGCGTCACGTGAGCTTTTCTCAAATTACTTGTCAAATTGGTGGTTGAATGAAGGGAGTAAGAAAAATATGCATTTTCAACAGCAAACTGGCCATATTTTAGAAACAGTGAGAGATGTGGCCTAGGTTACTACAGTAGTAATCATTAATAGGAAGTGGCATATGCTCTGTCAGATTAGATGGAAATCATTGGCCTTGGATGACCTTAAAGGCCGTTACACGCTGTTGCTACTAAACGATGCAAATAGTATTGATCACTAATAGAAAGTGGCATATCGGCTTTCAAATGACATGAAAATCGTTGATCTTGGATGTCCTTGAAGGTCACTGACAACCAGTATGGTCGGCTATCCTAGTAATAGTAAATGGTGCGAGATAGGGTTTAGGTTGCTATTGATCACTAATAGGAAGTGACATATTGGCTTTCAAATAACATCAAAGTCATCGAACTTGGACGACTTTGAATGTCAGTGACATCCAGTACGATCGGCTATCTTAGCGACAGCTGGGCTTCTTGTCTTAGTATAGACATAGGCATAGGCATAATTCGTGGTGTGACATGGCAGGCTGTGTAGACCTTGATGCAGCTAGAAGTGATCATGGATCTCAAACTTTTGCTCAGAATAGGTTTGCCACGTGACGAGTACAATGGACTCAATACAGCTGCTGTATATGATTTGGATCAGGATTCGGGAACCCTGTAATGCCTAGATCCAGATCCCAAACTGGATTGCCACTGAATTCTGAGTGGTTTCTCCTTGGGCTCCATCTTTATGTAATTTTATCAAACTCTTTTTTGTAACTTTTTGAGTTTTGCATGCATTCAACCATCAGATGATGTAGGAAAAAGATGATGTGGAGAATATCAATGCATTTAATGGCCAGTGGTTTATTTTTATTTTGTTGACTTAAGTGTATACAAAGCTCATTATTTTATAGCTTGACTGCTTGAGTATATTTTCCATTGATGTGGTAATTCTGCAGCTCTGTACGTGCAGATTGAAATGATATGGTTCTTATGAGTAGTGAGTTTTGTAAACTCGTTACTAATAAAAACTAATACTGGTCACTTGTCGTTGTAGAATGTAAAGTTAAACTGCTGCCACCGTACATTGAAATACTGAAGCACCACCTGGTGAACAAGTCGGAAACTAAACAGTCTACTAGCTTACTGTTTGAAATACTGAGGTCGCTGTATGCCAATCGACATGCGGTACAGAGACGTTGTATTTTGTCCTTATCGTGTAACAGTATACAACAATTGCAACTGCAACTGACATTAACATAAATGCTTGTTACATGTCCCACACAGTTTTGAGCTTTGGAATGCTAGATGTATTTTGTTGAGGAAGATGTGCAAAGTTTTGGCCATGTAGATTAAGTTACTTGGTGAGTAATTGCACAAATGGTTAGCTTTAGTGTTTGATTCTTGGAGCCCCAACATCAGTGATCTAACCCTAACCACACGATCGAGCAAACGTGGAGCAAACATCAAGCAAACATTGAGCAAGTATGAAGCATGCATAAAGCATAGCCTACATGAAGCAATCATGAAGCAAACATCGAACAAACATCGAGCAGACATCAAGCAAGCATCGAGCAAATGTCGAGCAAACATTGAGCTGGCTCGTCTAGCTAACATATAGCAGCTTTGTGAGCCAGCTCGTCGAGCCAGCTTGATCATGTAAACGGGTTATAAGGGAACATCGCCAAATTTTGGGTGGAATACATCGCTTGCAGCATTATTAAGTTACTTATTTTTTTATCATAATGGTCATTTGACCATGTGATCAAAAAACAAAGTTGAAAGCAAAAACAACTTTGCACAGTGTAAGCTATGATAACAGGTCGCTTTTGTTTTTATTTTTCTTTCTAAAAGCTGTTAGCTTTACTGGTACAGTGATTTTGCATATTTGCTTTCGATTAGTTTCAAAATAATTGACTTTTGATGCTCTGTTTAGAATGGTTTTCTTGTGACAGTTCAGCTTTTTTGTATATGTACTGTGCATAAAATGCTCCTACAGCATTGTTGATGGAACAGTGTAGTTGTAACACAATAATAATAATGTTTAATATATGTCATCTGTTGCAGTGTTGATGTTGTAATGCTGGTGTAATAATTGTAGAAGCTTACGATCACAGACAGTGTTCAACTTCTGTCCAGCAGTCTACTTGATTTCCTCATACGGACGACATTATCAACTGATCTGTCCAGTACAATGATGGTTAGTGTTATCGGTAGCTTTTATTTTAATTGTTTTTACTGAGAGTAGGATGTAATGCAGTCGTCCCAGTTTGTCCATTGTTTTTGCCAGATCATTCAGCAAGTTACTCTGATCTCAAATACAGCAAGGTAGAATGGGTTTTGATTAAATTTTGCATGGTTGTTTAGGGCCCGGAAGGCAAAAAGTATTTCAGCACTCATCAGGGGTCAAAATTTGATTACCATTTTTTTCATTTCACCCAATTTCTGGACTTTATTGCGTTTCAATAGGATAGCAGTGTTTTCAGCACGTGGCAACTCTATAGTATCAACTAATTTATTTTTAGTTGGATAACAGTGTTTTAGTATTATTTGCTATATATTATCAATTAATCACTGTAACATCAGTAGACATTGCTTCAAATTAGGCACTAGGACCTCGCTTTTTGATCATGCCTATCTGTAGCAGGTGCCTCTGAGAAGTAACTTTGTTTATTTATGGACTGATTTAATTTTTTTATACAACGGAAGTTTTTACGTTGATGCAAAACAAACTGTTAAACTGCTGGCTGCATTGCACCGATTAAGCATGGATTACAACACAGACAGATCTTTTTTTTTGTGCGGTGCAGCATTATCATCAGTGTGTGTGAATATACTGTGTGTTTGGTAGCCACGTCTGGTGACCTGTACGATGTCGCTGTTGAACTTAATGACTGAAGATCACTACAGACAAGTTGTCTACACCTTCAGCGATACTCATCCGCTGTCTGTACGTATGCAGCCAACCCCTGGGTTGTAGTGGGCCAGGACATGTGGCTATGCCATTAATATCAGTAGCCGTAAACGTTAAAAGTTTGTGTAGCTTTTTATGAAAAACCCATTGCAGAGCTACAGAGCATCACCTGCCATATGGGATCACATGGTGTTACCTACTGCCGCACACAATTGAACGTGCCACACTTTGACACCAGCCAACCTGGCTGGAAGTTGATATGCTTGAAGAACAATATGCACTCTTTAACTCTTTCTGCCTTTTGTCTTTAGAACAGCTCAAGAAAATGAAGTAGTATCTCAGCATATAGCGCCAGTTATCATATTTTTTCGGCTTTTTTTGTATTTCATTTTTTGCCATCTTTTGTCTCAGCACTAGCTTTTGTTTAAAAAATGTTTTTCTTTTTATTGTCGTACCATTTTCATATAGTATAATTATTTGCATTGTTTAGGAATACCTTGTGAATTTGCTGAAAGTATTCTGTCTGGTGACTGACGTCTACCCCAAAGACTGGCTCATCATGAATTTGTTTACAAACAGGTGAGCAGCAAGTGTAACTACTTATTTGTGCTTTGTTCCATTTTTGGTTTGACTTCTTAAGCTTCGTTTCCATCGAGTGCAATGCATGCATCGCAAGGCACTTTGTTGATGCAAGTTATACAGGTGACAATAAAATTATGTATGGAAGTAAGCAATGAATGCAGTGGATGCAAGAAAGTATGCAACAAACGCCAGGGATGCAGCTGACGCAAATGATGCAACAGCCAGAATGCAATGACGGATACATTGGGCGACTTCACTTTTTGACTTAGACTTTCGCTGAGACTTTCGCTGTGTCTAAACTTTAGTTTAAGTACCTACTTATGTCAAAAAGTGAAGTGATTTCGCTTAGCCGGAATCCACTTCGACTTTTTGACTTCAGCTGAGCGAAAACATGGCGAGTGGCGACTATTTACAGTCCTGTACATACGCATAGTTTGGTAAATTAAAGCAGTCTGGTACCAAAAATAAATGTCGTAATGGCTACACAATGACGTAAAATGTTACGTAATTACGTCATTTGCGTGCATGGCACAATTAAATAAGCAAGTCGAAGCGTAACTGGTTGATTTGTTTCCTGTTAGGTTTGCCGGTTTTCTGCCACTTTTAATTGTTTAGTTGAACTTTGGGCTAAGTACAGACTTTAGCGTTCAGCTTTAGCTTTGGCTCAGCGAAAAGGCTCAGTGAAAGTCTAAGTCAAAAAGTGAAGTCGCCCATTGTCTATTGTTGTGTTGCATGCATTGCATTTGTACTAGAGCTGTCAAAGCGTTAATTTTTTAACGCATTAATTAACATGTTAATAACGCACCCAGGCCTGTCGAGAGGGAAAGTGGGTAAGTTACCCTGGGCACTGCGACGATTGGGGGGCCCTGCCTGTAGAATCCAGAAAGTTAGAAACACATTTTTAAATGTATAATTAGCAATAACTGACGTCATAGCTAGCATAAAAATTTATTAGCCTGTCGTCGAAATAATTATTTGTTTACTGTAGTGATGGAACAGCAACTACAGTTTAGTTACTTGAATTCATTCGATTGTCAAATAACCGTAGTTTAACGGAATATTGGAATGTTTGCTTCACAGAATTTAGTATGTTAGAATAAATTTACGTATGTGTGTTAATTTTTTAACGTGTGTTAATTTATTAATGCATTAATGCGTTAATTTGACAGCTTTAATTTGTACGCTTTTTCATTGTGTTGTATGCATTGTGTCGGATGAAAACGAGGCTTTAGTGATAGTGTTTCACTGCGTTTGAGATGGATGACCATAACTAATATTCTGTGATCACCTGTGCAAGCTGTTTTGGTGTGCAACATCCCATTTGAGCCCACTTAGCCTTTTATTTTCTTTGGGTGATAAAGGGAATATCAGCTTTTGGGTTAAGTAGTAATAACTGATGCTAGTTAATATAGACACTATAAATGCAAGTTCGAACTGTGGTTCAAGCTGATTGACTTAGTCAAAAAGTTGGCATTCGTGTTACGTTCATAAAGCAAACCCAGTGAACTTTTGCAGCACTTGGTAGTGCCATAACGACAGCACCATAAACACTCTCATTTACTGTTACTGTTATTATTAATGTTTGTCATTTTTGCAACTTTTTTTTCTAGCAGAAGACACAAAAATGCATTGTGTTGCTGATGTTATACAGGGTATGTGCATGTGACTGTTTCAGTGTCATCCTGTACACAGTTCAGTTGATGTCGCAGACAATCAGTGAAATGTTTCTAGCGGGTTCTCATTTTCATGCAGTCGTAAGTTACAAACGTGTGCTTAATTTGCTTTAATCTCACTTGTGATCGTAAAACATAAGTCCACTGTAAGTCACATGTCTATACTAGAAGGCACTCGTGAGAGTGCATATCTCTGCCAAGTGAAGTGATTTAAACATTACTACTGTGAAATGTAGAAGTATTCACGGGAGGGCGCCACCATTCCTGAGTCATTGTGTACGAACACGGAATGACAGACACACAGAACAACCAATCTCCTTATCTCCTCCAATGTTCACTACGTTCACACTTGGCGGAGATGAATATGGTGGTCAAAACCGGCTATGGTGCTGTTTTCTTTGTTTCCTTAGCCCTCAGCCAGACACCAGTTTAAACTGCCATTTAATGCATTAGTGCATTGTGCCTGTTTATGCACCAGGTTTCCCTGGTACTTATTGCACATACTCACAGAGGGATGGCTGGGCTGAGTTAATTTATATGGTGGGTTGTATAAAGAGATGGTTTACAGATCTACATTGCAGATGGTCACCCATCTAAATATTAACTGAGACCAGCGTAACGTATTGTAAAATAATTAACTATTTACTTCTCATTCTGCTGTAGCACATCAAGTGCATTCAAGGTTATTTTCAGTTAACTGGCTATATAAATTAGTTACTTTCTTACTTAATTAGTTGTCCTTCTTTGATATGTTGGCTGTCAGTAATTTATCATATGCTGATGCTCAAGGCACATGAAGTCATATCATTGTTCAGCTGCGGTGTTCTGTTGCAGCTATGGAAAACCTACTTTGATCTGCTGATGAAGTTTATCACGCAGCCATCTCTGCAGCTGGACAAGTTTTCCACTGCCAAGCAGCAGAAAATCAGGCACTTGTAAGTAATTACCGCATGTAACTGGGTGGGTGGAATGTTTTGTACCTTCTCCCAATGCTGGTAGGCACTAGGCAGAGCAAGGCCCAATGTGTTATGCTTTCACGTCGTCTGTGCTGACATCTGTGATGAATCTGCAATGAGTGACTGGCATGCATTTCACCAAACTTTTATCGGTGGTGCATTTTGAGACAAAGATGAACTGATTTTTAGCGTTGTAGGTCAAAGGGTTAAAAAGTTATATTTATGGGTAAACCATGTTAGAGCTACAAAGCATTATCTGCCTTATGGGATCACACAGTATTATCTGCCTCTCGACACAGGTGAACGTGCCCTGCTTTAACCCCAGTACTCGATTTACTTGCCCTAGAGTGAGGGAAGGCTGAGTATACCTTTGTCTTGGTTATATGTCGAGATCGTTTACCTGTCCATGGACAGTCACCGGTCCCAAATTTCACGGCTTGGCTCAACATTCCATGGCTCACGGGAAAATGTGGTCCCTAAAAAATGGTACTTCGTTGATAAAAAGGCAGATTATAGTGAAATTTTATGCAAACATTGCCAACATATGGTTGATAATGATATGGAGAAAGATACTGAGAATTTGCCTGTATTCATGAGGTATTTGGACATGACAGTGTGCTGTTTTTTTCTGGTCTTACTAGTCACTACCCTCTAGTGTGTATGGCATGTGGCTGTTCAGGTACGGTGATATGAGGATTCGTGCCGGCTATGAACTGCAGTCTATGTGGCAGATTCTGGGTCAGTGTAAATCGCAGAATTACAGTCTGTTAGTTATTTGTAGTTTTTATGCTGTTTTTTTATAGTGATATATGTACAAGAACTTGCCAGTTCACAACTGTGTGTAAGGACAATGTGATGATATCAGTCCTCTAAAACAGCAAAAATCATTTGGGTAACCTTAGATGGGGCTATGCATATGGCGTCCTTACAAGCTGAGTTTAGTTGGTAATCACTGGTAATTTTGTCCCAAATTTCGTTGCCATGACAACGGGGTCAGTCAGGGAAAAATACAATTGGCAGCATTTGATGGCTCATCCCCCAAAACCCCCCTATAGGCGCAAAAATCTCTTACGCAAGCCAAGTTATAGCCATTTTTTCCCCCAAATTTCGTTGCCATGGCAACGGGGGTCAACCGAGGGGAAATATAAATGTCACCGTTAATTAGGCTGTCTGTGAAAACCATATCATGTAACCAAAAATTACGACTGTTTCTTGCACACAACTGAAGTTAAGACAGTTTAAAGGATTTTTGAATTTTCCCCATAGGCGCCATTGTAATTTTTTCGAAGTTTTGGAATAAATAAGTGAAAAATAAAATTTTTATTTTACAACAATAAAACAGTACTTCCTTGCACAGAACCACATCATTTGACGTATTAAGCGTAAAAATCGGTCTACCGGACTCGCCTGTAGGTGAGTTCAAGAACAAAAAAAGTGTAGTAAATTTTGAACAGGAGGGGTTTATATTTCACCTATATGGGGAGCAAAAACCCCTGGGCGGATTGAGCCCAATTTTTTTGGTGGTAGGGGTCCACGATGTAATCACGCCATTCAAATTTGTCGACGATCGGTTCAGGGGTTTTTGGTTGGCTGAGGGTCAAACTTTGCCTTTTCCCATATACTTTGAAGGTCGTTTTTACAACACTCACACTATCATGTGAGGTGTGATATTCTTTTATAATCTGTGAAGTTAGAAGTTGCAATTTTTTGTTTTAATATGTTTGATCTATTTACTGGTCATCAATCAGCATAGCTGACTGGGAGTGAGTGTGAATACTTGAATGGTGCAGAATTAATGGTTAGTGTTTTTCTTCAAATGATTTTTGTTTGCTACTCGAATTTAGATGTCGAGGTAACAAACTGCAAATACATTTTTATTTGTTACAGGACAACATCGGACACATTTTGTGCCACAGATTGTTCGGCAATTGCTGGAGGTGACCTTCGTGCCATCAACTGAACTGCGCAAAACAGCGCTGCCAATATTATATGATGTCTTGGAGTGTCAGCAGCAGAAAGCTGGCAACCTACGTGAGGTGAGAAATAGCAAGCATGTCTACTGCACACGATTGGGGTGGTAGTATGTCTGCATGCTGCGCTGTAGCTATGCAAAGCCACGACGTCTTGGAGTTAAGAAGGATTAAAGGTTGAACATGTGTTTAGTTCTTTATGAGAAACCCAGGATGCCTGACGTATGATCCCCCCTGTTTTCCAATAGATAGTATTATGAGATTGATGAATGTCTGGAGGATTACAGGGAAGATGATTAGAACTACCATTATGTTAATATCGGTAAAAAAAACTTACCAGTTTACAACTGTGTGTAAGGACGATGTGATGATATCAGTCCTCTAAAACTGCAAAAAATCATTTGGGTAACATTAGATGGGGCTGGGCTATGCATATGGCGTCCTTACAAGACTTTGGTTGGTAATCACTAACATAGTCCAAAGCCTTCTTTATTTGATGTTATTTGTCGTATTAGGCCTACTTGTTCAGTGTTTACTGATTAGTGTAGTAGCCGAAAATGTTTCTGTTAGACTATGGCTTAGCTAATGGTAGGCCTAACAAGGAAGCGAAAATATGACCCTGTGCCGACACAATATTCAGTTTAACTGCACACTCATAGGCCTATGCATACAAACTGTCCAACTCCAAAGCACAACCATAACCCTGACATTAGACACTTTAATCATGCCATTCAAATTTGGTGACAATCGGTTTGGGGTTTTTGGTTGGCTGAGGGTCAAAGTTTGCCTTTTCCCATATACTTTGAAGGTCGTTTTTACAATACTTACACTATTGTGTGAGGTGTGATTACATATGCACATGTGTAATGGAGTTCTTACAATTTAGCTCATGTTTTGTGTTTCTGTAAAGGTTAAACTTTCTGTTTCTTTATCGTAAAGGTTAAACCTACTGTTCCGTTATTATGTGTTTGTGTGCATTCTGCCGGGAAAGGTCGTCCCCGAAATGTATTGGGTGGGATGTTAAACCCTACTCACTCACTCACTGACATATGATCGAGAGGTCTTGAGTTTAAGTCTGGGTCAGCTAAAGTGGTCACTACTGAGATCGATGGCTGTCTGCGGTCAGGTAAACCATCTTGGTATATGATGAACACCAAGCTCAACTCAGCCTTCCATCCCTCTGGGGTAGGTAAATTGAGTACCGGCCTATCTGGCTGGTGTTAAAGTGGGGCTTATTCACACCTGTCAGGTGGCAGGTAACACTGTGTGGTCCCCATGGCAGCTGACTCTATAGCTCTGTGATGGTATCCTCTAAGCAGTCGTATGACCCCTTAACCCTAACCATGAATAGCTGTTGTTTATGTTGATAGTGTACATTGATGAGCAGGTTGAGCTGGAAGTGATCAACACACTGGATGAGATGATGATCTGTGAAGCTCGTGGTGATGATGAATACAAACAGCTCTTCTCTGCCATGTACGTACTAGTACTATTAACTTTTGCAGCAGTAGTAGTTGTAGTGGTGGTGTGGAATCAGTAGTGGTACTAGTTGTAGCAGCGGCAGCAATAGTGGTAGTAGTAATGGCAGTGATAGTCACTGTTGTATCAGCAAATCAGTTTATTTTAGTTTATATCATTTTGCTTACTTTGTATTTGGTTTTAGGAAAATTCTTATGAAGTTCTGTGACTTTGTGCACTGCTTTATGATGACTTGTAGATTACTGAAGTATTTGGAAGGTGCTGGCGACTGGCGCGCTCATGCTGTCAAATTTGTCAACTCCATTAGTTCACTCATGCAAAAACTGCTTGATTATCGGTAGAGATTTTTAAAGAATTGTATTTATAGTTTCCATATTTGTCAGCTAGCCTAATACTTGTTACAGCATGTTAAAAATTGTAAGAGTGCATGGTCTTACTTGTATAAAAAAGTTATTTGGTTACTAATTCTAGTTTGTGTAAGGTTAATCAGATTACTGAGCTATTGAGTCAAGCCTTTCTGCCTCTGTTTTGTGCCAGTAAAGTTGATTTTGTCATTGAATAGTTTTATGCTGCACATTGTTCATTTTTTAAAAATTTAAGCTGTTTTACTTGGCGTACAATTATTGTGTTAAATAAATAAATGTCTTGTGGTTAGTTTTGCAGTCTGCATTTTTCTATCGTAATTGGTAAAACCATTTATGCTTTTATATCTAGTTTTAAGTTTTTTAAAAATTACAGTGCATAATACTGTTTGTGTGTGGGTTTAGGTTAGTGCAGCAAGATAAAGATGACCGTCACAATCAGATGACTTGCATATTAAACTTACTGGTAAAGTTTCTTCAGTACACTCTACCGGCAGGTCTTGTTGTTGGTTGTTTTTGGCCAGGGACTCCACTAGGGCAGCTTACGATGATCCCAGACCTGTAGTCGGTTGGAGATGAAGTTACTTTTTCAATCTTTTTTTCTTCTTTTTGGCATTTCGTGCCACCACTTTTTTCTACCAATTAAGCCCTACTTATTCACGCGCTTTGTTTACGTTATTAGCTTGTTTCAGTTATGTAGGTTTTTGATTTTGGGAGATTTTCTTTCCTGTAATCTTTGCACACATTTTGCCAGCTTTTGAGTTAGGTGTAGCGGTAAAAAAGCTTGATTTTAGTTGCAAGTAAGTATTTATTTATACGTTGTTGGTTTTTGCAAATTTTAGGACTTCTACAGGACGGAGGTCGAGTGTACGGCGCGCTACGTGCACTATGTATACAAGCTGTACGATCTGCATGCAATGGCAGAGAATCATACCGAAGCTGGGTTTACGCTGAAGCTACACGCTGATCTGTTGTCATGGAGCGATCAACTGCTGCCCGAACACCCAAGCTCGCGATGTCCTGAGAACCAGGACTCACGATATCCCGAGCAGTGCGAGTGGCAGCGCAAAGAGGCCATCTATCACCGAATCATCTCTGAGTTCGACCACGGCAAGGTAGCTGTTAAGCCAAGTTTTTGTTCAACACATGCAGCACAACATACGTGATGGCGTACAATGAACGCAATGCAAAAATAGACTCCATTTATATCCTTGCATTTTGACCTTTGTGTCGCTTGCATCAACTGCATTTGTTGCATAATTATTTTGCTTTTATTCTGCCCATTGCATGTGTGCTTGCATATTTTTGTTGCATCAGTTACATTTACTGCGTTCATTGTATACTTTTCTTTTATTATGCAAGGAGTGCTTAGCCTTCACTTTGTTCGAGGGACATGATGCACTCCTCTTCTTTTTATTTTGAATTTATGGATAAAACGGAATACTCCCAGTGTTGTTTGGTTACCGTAGTTATGGACAATTTTTTGGGGGTTAATTGTTTCATTGATATCTTTGTTGTACGTTTTGGTGAATTTTCTTCAAGCAGGCAGAGGCACACGGATCTGGTGCTGTGTGACATGCCCTAACTGTTGTGTAGTTTTTGTGTGATTTCGGTTTGTCTCCAGGCTTGGGAGTACGGCCTGCCATTGTGCGAGCAACTTGCAGAAGTCTACAAGAAGAAGATTTTATACGAGAAACTTGGACGTATTCTTGTAAGTGTTGGAAATAGTCTTATTAATTCCAGTGGCGCAGCCAGGATCTAGTTGTAGTGGGGGCACTTGAGGAGTGGGGTATGGAGAGGGGTGTCCCCTCCCATGTGGAAAGGGTTTGGGGAGGTGGCAAAGCCCTCTGCCCAGAAAATTTTCAGATTTTTTGAGTGAAAATGGCATGTTTTGGTGCATTTTTGGCACTATATTGAGTAACTCAGTAGGCTCCTAGGGGCACATGCCCCAGTGCCCCCCTATGGCTACGCCAGTTATTAATTTAGTGTTTATTGTACCTGCTTAATGACATTATATTTTGTCCGACAGCTATAGCAGAATGCACGAGTGAGACAGACAGACGTACAAACGGATAGACAGACTATGTTACAATAACATGTTACAGTAGCAGGAGTTGCTGATGTTTTTAGGCGGCGTTGCCTAATAGCAGTGTCATCACAATGATGTTTGCTGTAACCTGACAGGATGGAATGAACTCTGTGGGGATTGAATGTCAGATTAAAAACTGTTGAATGTTAAATTTGGTATCTGGTAAAACTTCCAATTTTTGTTTTTTTTGTTATGCTAGAAAACCCAGTCAGAGTTCTACATCAGAATTCTTTATGAGCATAGAGCCGTGCCGACTTATTTTCGTGTTGGATTTTATGGTGCTGCTTTTCCTCCGTTTCTTCAGGTAACAGCGTAATTCGTCAAGCACAGTGTTAGGCTGCGTTCACATAGACACGAGTATGAGTCCGGCACTGTCCGCATATCTTTCGTGTATTTCAGTGGCATGGTTCATAGCCGCACACCTATAACAATGAACAGTTTTACAATGATGTCAGTTCTGATGTCATATATGTGTGCCATAGCTTGTCTATATGAATGCAGCCTAACCAGGTACGTCCACTTCGTTGACAGTTGGAAGCACAATGCTTTCTGGAAGAAGTTGGGGGGAAAGTAAAAGACAGCAAACTGGTGCGATTTTTCTTCTGGTGGCAAATTGTTGGGTCAAACCCCCTGGAAACGTTGTGAATCTGTTGCCATGAGATGTGTTTTGATAGCTGTAAATGAATCACTTTGGATCCCACTGGCAGAGTTACAGCACTTTCCCAAACTCCCATTCAGCTGCCTGGACATTCATTGTCTTGTTTGCCAAGGTTGTTTAAGTGAACATTTTCGTGCAAAAAGATTGGTTTGTTGACCCGCAGATAATATAAGACGACAAGACAACTCACACGGTGTTTGCATACTGCACAGTCTTTGTTTGTTTGTGCATATGAATAGTTGATTTCCAAAGCCTATATTAATGGAGTTGGTGCAACTTGGAGGAAGGTTGCTTTTTGGCTGAACATTTTCATATTATTTTTGTTACCTTTCAGGTTTATAACTAGCCTGCTGTTCTAGAGTTAATCCAAAATTTTAATTGGGTGCCCCGTAAAGAATCTGTAGCAGCAGTTCTATCTGTATTTGTTTTAGTGTCTTGTCATTATTGGATATGCTCTTTCTTTAGTTATTTAGAGTTTTTTTATATATATGTCTTGTCATAATATTTTGTATGCTAGAACAAGGAGTTTATATATCGCGGCAATGATTACGAGAAGTTTCAAACGTTTCATCAGCGCCTGTTGGCAGAATTTGCCAATGCTTCTCTGCTGCCTACAAATTCTCCACCAGATGATGCCATCAAAACGGCAAATGTTCAGTGTATCCTTGCATCATACAGCCACATAGTGACAGAGCTTGCTTGGTTTTTATTAAATCCTGGGTTCCTACAGGTCAGGGAAAACTGGAAAATGTCAGAGAATTTGTGTTGTCAGGGAAAGTCAGGCAAATTTCAGGGAAAAATATTATTTTGAAAAGTCAGTGAAAAGTCGGAAAATGATCTTGGATTATGCAGACTGCAGACAAAGGTGATTTCTGCATTTCCAAATTTCAGAAAAATTGGCAAATTTGTGGCTTCCATTGAACGTCCAAAAGCTAGACGTGTTTCAGCTTCAGGGGGGCTTTGCCCCTTATCCCCCGACCAGGGCCTCTGTCGTTTGCATATTGCTCTATTAATACTGTTTCATTACTTGATACCATTTATGACATTTGTGCGATAGAGTTATTGTTTTGATAATGTCAGGGAAATTGTCTATCCATGACTGGAAAAGTCAGGGAAAAGTCTGGGAATTTTGTTACAGAAAATCTGTAGGAACTCTGTAAATCAGTTTGTTGACACTTTGGCATGCTGCCAGGTGTCAGTGACTCGCTGTGGCAGACAGAAACTAGTCATAGATATAAGGTATTTGGTAGGATCCCTTATTGCTGATCCACCGCTGTGACACCTGGAGGACAGTCAGTCCAACGAAGGCAGCAGCGGTTGCTGAAACTTTGGTCGATTTATTTTAGAACTTTAAGTTGATGAATTTATGTAACTTATGAGTTTATTCAAAAATGTTTGCTCAGTCTTTTTTGTTTAATCCTAGTTTGGAATTTTAGCAGACTAATATGTCAACCCAATGACAACGTACGGTGCGGCTGTTTCCTTGATTCTTGACTCTTTGAACTCAAAGTTGGCACATTGATTACTTCTACCCTGGGGAACATTTAAACCAGTTTTGGTTTCTGTGTGCTTCTTTATTTCCAAGTTACGAGTCCATACGTGATGGACAGATGGACAAGGGAAAAAACCCGTAATGTGACCTATTAGGACTGTCACATAATAAAGGTTGTCATTTCGTGAAGTTGTATAGCTTGTTAGGATGTACAAAGAAGATGATTAAGATACATGTTGTTACGGAATTATTTTGTTTTGAACATGGTTCGATGTCTTTGCCATCTTTCGACTGCACTAATTTTTCTGGTGCTAGCTTTAACAGTGCTGATGTGACAGACATCCAGCCATGCTGTGTATATCCGGAGGCAGACGTTGCTGCATGTTACTTGGCCGATGACGTCCCTGACGCTGTGACTGCATTCTACCGAGTCAACGACGTTGCCAAGTTTCGTCTCGATCGACCTTTTTACGCCGGCGACAAGTCAGACGGCGACGTAAAGGTCTGGACTTGTGAACTGCTTTGAACTTCTAAGTAAGTAAATAAGTAAGTAAGCAAGTAAGTACATGTAAGTAATTATTCTACAGAGTGAATGACTGAATGACATTGCCAAGTTTCATCTTTGCTGACCGTTTTATGCCGGCGACATCAAGGAATGAATCCACACCTTGATTTAAAGTTTGTGATGTTAAGTATGTAAGTGAGGAAGTAAGTAAGTTTTTTTTATAGCAGTGCCGGCAATTTGACCAAATACTTGATCGACTTTTCTATAACTGGTGACCAAAAGTGTAAGACTAAAACTAAGATTGAAGCTGGTCTGAGACTCTTTCTGTCGTAAGACCGCATGGTCTCAGATCCCAAAACTGGTAGAAAAACCCAAATTGGTCTGAACGGTTGCCCGGTGCGGTAATAACTTGTTTTGCCAATGATTCAGAAGGTCGAACGTCAGGGTCAAGGTTGAGGTTTTACGAGCATCTTTTTTGTTCATTTCATTTATTTTATTTATCCTCCATACACCGTTAACATAAAGCGCCGTTGGCTGCTGTGCACAGACGATGCATATAGAGCGAACGTTGCTGACTCTGGAGGCTGGCAGTTCTCTGCCGGGAATCGTTCGCTGTCTGCCGGTGCAGTCCAGACAGACGCTGATCCTGAGTCCCGTCGATGTGGCCGTCGACATGCTGCGACGTAAGAATGCCGAGCTAGAGTCACTGGTCCGCCGGTACATCGATATACAGGCCAGACATGATGGACAGTGGCAGAGTGATATGCCTGCAGGTGTCAGTCTGAATCCTCTCACCATGGCATTGAAGGGTGTCGTCGACCCGGCCGTCATGGGTGGCATTGTCAAGTACCAGGAGGTTGGCTTGCTCATCTTATTACTTGCCCAATGGTTATTGTTTAGTGAATTGATTAGCTAAACTAAGCTGAACGCTACTAAACTAAACCGCTATTTATTGATTGGTTGTTTTATTATCATTTCTTTGCAATTTATTAACGTAAACGTATGTAAATGTAGTAATTGCATAAGTTATTTTTATAATTTTAGCACTTTTTGAGACACAAATATACACACAGATACAAATATCTTGTTGTTGTTATCATGACGAGTTGGTCATGCAGCACCTATATGGGGGATACTCTGAAGAGACAAGGAATTTCACCAGGTTCTCACAGCTCTGTAACACATTTATGATGTCAGTCTGTGGAGCCGCTAAAGTAATGTAGACGTTCTGCTGGCCACTGTGGACAAAGCAGAAGTTAATGACATCTGTAGCAGAAATGATAAAACAACCTTGCACTTGCAGCATTGTTGTTTTGCATGCAACAACGACTTGTCTTTAACATGCATGCAGTTGTCCTAAAAAGTTGTAAGGTTCGATACCACACACATAACTAGGGCCCACAGTTTTCCGCAGAAAATTTTGCCAAATACTTCGGGCTAGTTCGCAAAATTCCATGGCTCACCATGGCAAAATTGTCCAAATTCCACGGCTTACCGCGGCTTTCCATTTGTGCATAAACTAAGTTCTATTCTGTTAAAAAAAACTTTACTTTTTGGTGGCTGGCATGGTGCTCAGTTATTTTAGCAACATACAATGAAAATTATCGATCTTTTTTTTCTTTTCAGAAGTGCAATTTGTCAATTAGTTGCATTGTGTTTATTTACGACTGTGCCATATTACGATGGTAATTATTGGTAGGGACACAGTTTTTGTTTAGTTTAGTTTGATTTTTTCCATGATATAGTTAGTCTAATAACGTTATCAACCTTACGATCATACTAATCATTGGTCATTTCTCAACGTCTGCAAAATTTTGCGAAATTCCGCGGCAATATCAAAATTCCGCTGAAAAGGCCAAATTGCGTGGCTTGGCTCGAAATTCCATGGCCCGTGGAAAACTGTAAGCTCCACACATACCTGTGGCTTAATGCATGATGTTAAATTGCATATACTTTGAAACATTACCTTGTGCTTTTTACAGGCATTTCTAACAGACAAGTTCAGTGCAGCTTATCCTGAGCATTTAAGCAGCATTACAAAACTTAAGTCGCTTATTGAAGAACAGGTTTGTATGTATATAGGTCTGATTTTTTACCACTTTCATCTTTGTATATTTTATCACGTTGATGTGCCATAGTGTATGATGAGTAATGTCAGATGTCGAAAGGCTGACGTTTTTGGTGCTTCCGATTGAGGTACACTTTGTAATAGGCCACAAAACTAGGGCTAGTTTTTTAATTCGAACACCTGCTAAAATGGTATTTGTTAATAATTACCAAGTGTTAGTATAGTTATTATTATAGTTTGATTGCCTCTTATTCTGCTGTTATGTTCTTGGGTCTCTCTGTTTCTGTGCAGGATTAGTCAAAAAGTTTATTAACATATTTCTGATGGAATTTTGTGGTGAAGTTCTGCATAGCCTAAGAAGGAATTGATTAAATATTGGTTTAGGATTCTGGCTCATCCAGAATTGTTTACTATTCATTCGTTCATTTATTTTTTATTACAGCAAATGTCAAAACGCATTCGTTGTTACAAATAATATAGACATATTGCGATTATGTTAACAAGTAGGTAAGTATCATATCTTACGTCAAGCGTACATAAAACGATTTTCACAAAAAAAGGTATTTTTTTATTTAGTATGCCAGTGTACAACGTGAAGATGGCATGTAAACTGGGACTATGTTTTGTTTGCCAGGTGGCAGCACTATTTTCAGCAGAGGTTTGAGAACTCTGGTCGCTTCTAATGAGTTAATTGTGATAATGTGTGAGTAACTGTCTAAGTTAAACTAAACGTCACAATCTGTGTATGTAGGTAACTTATTTGCCTCAACTGAGATTTGATTACTGCATTAACTGATGGCAGTTTATTTAAACTGTGTTATGATAGGTGATTGATGCTGATGATAAATGTTAGGAGGTTAATGTACATAGGTGCTGATACTGGAGCGAGGAATGGACGTGCATCTCTCGCTGGCATCGGCCGAGATTAAACCTCTCCATCAGCTGATGGAAGAAATGCTCGTCAAGATGATTGCTAGTGTCACCGAGATGGTTTGTGCCTCGGTTTATTTTGTTCAGTACAATACAATGTGTTTCATGAAAAATGTCACTATTTTTTTTTTTGTGATATATCACTGAACATAAACATCAACCGCTGTGTAGAAGATGTGAAATCAGGTCAAATGTTTCCTTAATAAAACAAACAACAATATGGTAAATGTAAAAAGTTATGACGTATAAAACAGTACAGTTATTTTATCAGTGTTGCTGCTGTTACTTCCTGTGGCCTGTTTTATTAACATAGAATTCTGCTCTGTTTTGCAGGATGCTGGAAACCTGAAGAACAAATTCACCCGCGAGTCACGCTTGTAAGCAGTTCGGTTGTTTTACTCAATTGCACATTAGCATTCTAGTCACTTGTGATAGGAGCATACGTAAAGTATATTCTGTCAGTAGATGTTTATCAACATGAGGTATTTATTGAATTGCTGACACTGGTCAGTGAAATGATAGACGCCATGTGTGTAGTTATTAGCACAGCCTACAAGGTGCTTATGATGGCAGTCATATGAAAAATATCATATGTTCTTTACTAAGCCGAGCAAATACTGAGATTGTCAATATCATATGCACGAGGGTTGTTTCATAAATAAGTTACAAAACAGCATCAGTCTGTTAGTTTTCCAAGTATAAAAAATCCGAAATATACGTTTTGTAGGGAATTTAATTCTTGATGCTACATATGCGTGTTATTGTGATGATGTCACTGTGACGTCATTTATGGACATTACATTTTGTGACTTTGCCATTAAATTCGTCCCGTAACAAACAACATGCTATTATTCGTTTTTTTGTGGGAAAAGAGCTCAATGCAAATTTGATCCATTCCAGTATACGGCGACAAGTGTTTAGCAAAGCCAATAATACTCGTTTGGTATAAGAAAGTGCTAGATGTGCAGAAATCTGCATCAGATACCCGGGTGCAATCAGTCGTTCGTCAGTGGCTTGCACAGCAGCCAGCATCGTTCTTTGCATCAGGCATTCAGAAGCTTGTTGACAGATGGGACAAAATGTTTGAATGAGCTCGGACTATTTATTGAAACATGAAACAGTAATGTTTAACATTTAAGGAGATGACATCAACTTGTTATGTTTATTTGTTTTTCTCGTTCTAATGTTTATCACTTGCAAGTTATGATATATTACTGGTGGAGAAAATAATACACAGATAGGCTGTGTTCTATGAACAGATGACGTCACAATAATGATGTCATCATCAAAATATTTTTCACCTATGTTTAGAATAAAATTCTCTACAAAACGTTTATTTCTGACTTTTTTTATATTTGAAAAACTAACAAAATGACGCCGTTTTGTAACTTATTTGTGAAACAACCCTCGTAGAAATAGTTAAGATTATGCCATTCAAGTAACACAGCGGAACATACTACAAATGAAAAATTCTACCTACAACAAAAATATGTGCAAAATTTGTTGGTGGGATATGTATGTGTCAGTCAATGAAAAGGGATGTGGAACAAATGAATCTTAGGACCCTGATGAAAAATCCATGGATTTGCGACATAACGAGATCAGCAACAAGAGGAGAAAATAAGGAGAACGAAGAAGAAGTTGGTTGACCTACCTTAGCTGGAAATGCTTGGGTTTTTACACGCAACAGCAGCTACTGCTGTGGCGCATCTTAGCCATCACAATTCTGTCCGTCTGTCTGTCTGTCTGTCTGTCACAC
>Ga0209671_1000481_pt1 | contig 26582 bp, 7 predicted proteins | sample WorMetHERISLAND2_2_FD_187401 | JGI IMG/M metagenome (GOLD analysis project Ga0209671, IMG submission 187401) | Marine gutless worms symbiont microbial communities from Max Planck institute for Marine Microbiology, Germany - Olavius geniculatus... | ecosystem: Host-associated > Annelida >...
ACTCTCCAGATGACTACTATAACATGACAGTCTATTACAGCGACGGCAGCATAATTAAAACCAATAAAAAACGATAAAAACAGAGCTGCCGTGAAAACACGTCAATCAGATACGCCACCTAGCGACCGTAATCTGTTTTATGCTAAAACAGATTCTTCACAAATGTAGGCCAATGACGGGGTCTGCAGGTTGGCCATGTTAACTGTCGGATGAAAAATGATATTCATCACTTGAGATGAAATGATTAGCTCAGCTGTAGCAGCAGCAGCAGCAGCAAGTAGAGTATGCCTCACGCGTAGGCTAGACTGATGACTAATGAGTCACTCACTGCAGCAACATCACTATTCACTAGTACTAGGCCATAGAAGCACTGCCAGCTATCTTCTGGTAGGCCTATCTCATCACGGCGAGCGAGCGTCGTCAAAAAGCATCGACGAGGCGCGCATTCGCTGACTCACAGTCGGCAAAACGAGTCTGCTGGGAATTACACCTGTCCAATGTACAGCTTCGTCGGCCAGCATAATTATGATATACCGCCATCCAGTATGAATTAAGCCGTAATGAGTATAAAGGCAGTTATAGTTTCTGGTTGATTTGTAACGACAGTTCTAGAAAAATATTATTTAGTCTTGGGAATTACAAACTAGAGTTTTTTTACGGTAAACCCTACATGTTTTGTCCAAATCTGTAAAAATGAAAAAAATATTAGCTTTCTTTATTCACTGCTTCGTAAAACGGTGTTCATTTTTTTGCTAGAATTTCTCGTTTGATCGACGTCGTACAAAACTGCATGTGGCCTGGCCAGGAATGGCATCTAGGCTACCAGTATTACGCTTATTTAGTTAAAGAGATATTACAGCCGATCGTATAAGCCTAAATATACTCTGCTGCTAGCTGAAACGTACAAAATATTTTAAATACGATAACCAGACGGCAAAATTTCGAATTAGCTCAGTATGAAAGATTCTTTATAAACCTTTGCACTATTAGAATCTGATCCAAACGTTTTGAACGGATCGCTGATTAATTCAGAACATCCCTAGGGCCTAATGCACTAATGCCTGCAGTCCAGACAACGATGCTCGCTGGAATGGAATTCCTGCGGAAGTCATTCACGTTTCACGTAGCCTAGAAGGTGTATACTGTATGGCGCAGCCGGAGGGAGGGCGGGAGGTCATAACGGCCGGCAGACATGGCTGGAAGCAGGTCGATGTACGCGGCGCCTGTCGCAGTGGCGTAGCCAGAAATATCAATTTGGAGGCCTCGTCTAGCTTTCTTCCCTCCTTTCCCTCCTTCTTTTGTCCCTTCCCTTCTTTTTCCTTTCCTCCTTACCCCTTCTCTTCCTTTCTTTTTCCACCCCCTTTCCTCTCCTCTTTCTCCCCTTAGACATACGACCTAGTAAAATCCTGCTAAGAGATCCGGGGGAGCGCCCGAAATCGAATATTTGGTTCATTATAGGCTTATAGCTTTAAAATATGAGATTTGGTGGCAACTATTTTAACTATTCTTCTGACAATAAACTGACGAAATTGTTAAATTCACTGCTGTTTAAACGTATGTTTTTGTTCTGTCTGTGGGATGGGGCTGGGCCCCTGCTCCCCTCCCCATTGGCTACGCCACTCCAGGGGCGCTAGCTTCTGTCAAGACAAAGGCGAGCGTGTGTGGCCCAGCACGAGGGCCGTGGCAGTGTACGTGCGCTAGTGCGTGGTCGCTGGAAAGCCGGCATCTCCCGCCACTGCCTCACTCACTCACTCACTGATTGTCTGTGGTGCATTCGTCACTGTCAGTGTCTGCCGCCGACGCCGCCGCCGCCGCCGCCGCTGCTGCTGCTGCTGCTGCTGCACGTGTGGTTCGCACTGCAGCCTCTTTCAGTTCTCCGGTTCTCGTGTGCACGTAGTACTACACTGCTTTGAATAGCGGCATCAGACGTCGGTCGGCCAGCTTCGTTCAGCTTCAACCTACAGGTTTGTGAGAGTTTCTGTCAGTGAACAGATCAACTGGAACAGAAAGCACGAGACAGACGACGACTTCGGGCTTTGGTTGATGGTCGAGCTGCACCAATTAAGCGCAAACATTGAGAAAAAGAGACGTCAGCGAATGAACCTGGAGTCAGTTAATATTAACTAAGCAGAAATCTTGCATATGGCCCCATACGGTTCTGGATTATAAATTCCCGACGATGTCGATAATATAGAGTTCATCGACAGGCCCACCTTCTAGAGGTGGCACCTTGGCACTGTGACTAGGGCCCCGCGCCCCGAAGAGGCCCCGCGCCAGGGCGGTGATCGCCGCAACAAAAGATAGATCGATCGATCAATCTATCTAATTTCCATCGCTTTTAATTTAGAAGATAAAATTGTTGTCACAACTTGAACTCAAACATCTAGAAAAAATGTCGGAGGGGGAAGAGAAAAAGTTTCGGTGTAGCGTCCACATTTTTTTCGCGAGCAAAGCGAGCGAAATTGTAAGTATACAAACCTACAAGACTACATTATACAGACACTTAGGCCTATTACACAGTGGCCACATAGTGATGTGGTATTAGGGGCCTCGCGGGTCAGTCAGTGCCAAAGGGCCCCGCGCTGGCAAAAGACAGCCCTATTCACCGAGTAAACTTCTTCATGAGTGTGGAAGGGTGCCAGGTAATCGTCGCCGCGACCCTGGGATGAAGCCAAGAATCGATTTGCTTAAGCATAGAGATCACTATAGCCTAATGGCCACTCCAAGAATGGTAATCTTCTAGACCTACACCAGTCTTGTACTGTACAGTAGTTTGCCCGTTTGTTTCTCGTCTATTGTTCCTTGCGTCTTACTGTAGCTTCTTATTTACCGACAGAGATTGTTGAAAATTTGTATTTGCTTATTGTGTTTTTGACTCAGCGTTGCAGTCTAACATCAAAGTTATAACAAGAAACCCAGCTGTCGCTATGGTGGGCCGACCGTACCGCCTATATCCGAAGGCCAGCGCCCGACTTCCGGTTGCGGAAAGAAAGCGATTTCCCGGAGTGACTGCAGTCCCTACTCCCTATATACGTTATGGTGACGCTGTTATATCGAACGCTGCAATGAACGCTAGGATACGATAGGCCTACGGTAATTCTTTGCATGTAGGTGATGGCTGCAGGCAGCAATTTTGCATCCAAAATTGCGGCCAAAGTCTGGCAAACCGCTGCAGACAGAGACATGGTTACTATTGACAGCCTGAACTCGTCATCGCCCTGTCCAACGGTACCATCGCCAACTTAGGCTATACCCCTACGACGTACGGTTTGGCCACAGTTATCGTTATGTCATGCGTGGGACTGCAGCATTAGGCCTATGCTTTAATAATTTCATTTTCAAAGCGGGTCAAGGCCGCTGTGATCACCGCATAAGCCTATCCTGTTCACCTGTAGGACCTAAATCTTGTATGCATGCACTGGCGTTCGAGAGAGTTAAAAACTTAACGCTGTAGCGGAAGTAGGCCGTGACCTGGCACAATGGCATTTCGTGGCATTAGTGCATCACTGATTTGCAGTAGGTCTTATGAAAAACTTTTTGTTTGACCTGGGCAGTCGACAAAAGCCTGCGTGATGTTTGCCATCTAAACGAAGAATGCCATTCAGTCCGTCAAATGTTTGCATGCGTCGCACTTATTATGTCCAGTTTGATGGGATACGAGCGTCTAATATGGAGTGCAAGCGATTTGTTTGAATCTGATGAGCTCTAGAGGGAGGGAAGTGGGGGAGTGAGCTGTAATCGTCTCCGCTAATTCGTGATGCTCCGTTCGGCTGTGCGTCGCCGTCGCCACCTACACTGCAGTATCCAGTGAAAAGGGCCCCACTTTCCCACTTTGTCATTTATAATATTTTCACAATTTCGGCAGTCTTAAACTACGAGAAATTGCAGTAAGGTGATATAGAATTTGTGTAAGGACCCACTGCGTTACCTTGTGAAAACTTGATCGCAACTTTAATCGCATTTAGTGCTTTAGTTACTATATTTTTTGGGACACAGACTCACAGTAAAGATATTGCCAATATTGCCAATTGCCAATGCCAATGACAAGGTAGGCCCTGTGTCAACATCTGTCCTGATCTCTGCACGACTGTTTTTGCATCAGTTAAAATTGCATTTTAATACATAACGCTGATTTAATTGCAGGGTAAAATTTTCAGTCTGATTAAAAGTAGACAGAGTCATAAACACGTTTAGTCCGATTTCGCAGCGTCTGAGTACTCGTATTTTATCAGCTATGTAGGTGTGTGCAATACTACGTGGTAGATCTGTCTATCCCTTTTTATACAGATGCAGTTATAATACTAGTAGTGCGTATAGTGATCAGAACCAGCAGGGCGCACTGGATTTGGCAGCAGCATAGCGAAAGTGGTTAAGTCACGAACGGCGCAATCTATTCTATATTATGCCTATTGTTATGCGATCCATCAACGCCACTGCAAATTGTGTACCCACTATTCCGACAGCTTTTCAAGGCAATTTTCACGCTATAAATCTTAGTTCACAGACTCTGTGAGTGTATATAGACTGTACGAGTGAAAGAGAAGAAAGACAGAATAATAGCTTACTATTTCTGAATCGAAAAACGTGCATACTCGTTGATAGTTGTGAACTGCAGCGTTGCGATCGCGAGCTATAGTAGTATCATGTATTTTCAGCAATTCGTATAAATATAACGGTTTTGCTGTATTTGCTTGTTTTCGAGTTATAGGAGCTCTTACAGACAGACAGACGGACGGACGGACGGACAAGACGCTTAATGTGGCCTATTATAATGACGCCGCATAATAATGCCAATAGTGGCAAATTAGCCAGCGTCCCGCTGCTGATTACCAACTAAACGATCTTCGACTTCGCTGTAATCGACAATAACGCCCGGCCAGACCAATCCATGAATTAATCTCACTGAGCGATAGGTCTTTTTAGGTCTAGGCTTACGTATATTCATCGGTATATAAATACCGTAGTTATATAACGGTGTTGTTAGCTGTTGCAGCCAAGCCATTCCGCCTGTTGCTACTCATTTCGCCGCGTAGTCTGTCGGTCTGTATGTCGTCAGTCTGTCACATTCGTGCTGCACCCTGCTTAAATCGTTCGACATATTTATATGCCATTTGGCAAGTACACTCGGGTACACCGACACAATGTGTTGAACGGGGGTCGTCCTTGACCCCCAGGGAAAGGGACATCGAACCCCAGCCAACCGTCAGTCTTATGCATGCCACTTAACGAATACAAACGAACGATTCCGCCTTTTGCCAAGTCATTTGGGTCCTTGTTGGCACTCATCGCGACTCAAGGTCGACAGGCGCAACCAACTGTCTCTCTGCTCGATCTGCTGTCACAAGAGCACGCCGATCTCAAGTGTGCTGCCGCGAAGTTAGCTTAGCCAACAACTCGTGTGCCACATGATCATATGCGAGCTTTGCGTGCGATTTGCGACTCTCGTTCGTTGCGTGCACACCTGATAGAGGTGCGCGGTAGACCGATGTAAAAAAATATCGCTACACCGTCGTCATTCTATTCATGATGGAGTAGCTATCTGTGGAGTGTGGTGGACAAAATGGCGAATGACGTTTATATGTCATGAAGGTATCGAAATGAAGTGACCATTCCAGTTGGCTGCATTTTTTTTTTAAATTATGTTGTTGCATTGACGGCAATGCCGTTTACAATGTTTTCTCTTCCAGCTTCATCCACGACAGTGTCAGTGAAATCATGCACCTATAACCAAAGAAAAATCTTCTGATATGACATCAGAAAGCTTTATGGCCAACTTCTCCGACTCCCGAAACATAACTCGACGTCGTTCCGTTATAGGCCTAGTCTTGTTTGGAGTTCCCTGTGATGTAGCTGTGTTGGTGCGCTTCGTCTGTCACCTCTGCATTTTTAAAAAGTAAACCAGACATCTTGCAGAAAGTGAATAACTGCCTTTTGGTGAGCTGAGATGCAGTTTATAATGAGCACTTTACTGAAAGGTTTCTGGGAAGTTTACCAGTGAAAGAAGTCTGGAAGTCGATCAATATTTGATGAAGACAAAAACTCAGTTGCGCCCATTTTGACTCCAGGCGTAGTTACAGATCAGCTGCGAAGTGTCCAGCCCGACTGCATTGTAGCTCGTTCAGTTCGCCGGCAATAGGCCTAGTGTGCAATGCATTATTTACGTTCCAATCTCGAAAACTGACATGCATAGAAAATGCCAGCTTAATCTAACAATAAGCATAGTGTATCGCCTTAATTAATTTAGAGCGCAAATGATAGGTTATACGTCATAGGCCTACTGGCCTAGTCGATGTACATGAATTCCATAACCCGATGAACGATATAGCAATCTGTGATGGCAGCCTGGAACTTAAAAAACTTATAATGGAACTAAAGAGAACTACTAAACCGAAGAAAAGTTAAAAAAATAATCAAGTAAAATCTGCAAAGGCTGTCCGGGGTAAACGAAAGTAAAGTATATTGAGGGGACAAAAGGATGTGTGAAATGAATGATTGAAGGAGTGATGGATGTTGAGAGTGGTGAGAATGAGATTGGAGAACTGAGTTGAGCGTAAATAAGTTATGAGCAAGAAATTAGACAGACAGATGAGGTCACGTGGCTGATGAGGTGAGTCTGCAGAGCAGCAAGTAGGAAGAGCTAAGACGATGCATACCGGTACAATAACGATCAGCAGCTGCCAGCGTAGCCTATAGTCTGACTTTTGAACTTGCGAAGGTGAACGGTAGGCCTAATTCGAGCAAGAATAATTGACTTAGTTATGTACTGGCGAGGGGCAGATAAGTAAGTAAGGACATTTGGGGAGGCGCAAATTTAACAAATTAAAGGTTGCCCACATGTAAAACTAGAACTAAACGAAAACGAAATCGTATGCAACCCCCTTAGTCACAATGCGTTGCTATCTCATGCCAATTAAAGTCGTTAGCGTCCGCTTGGTTAAAATGTTCATAATATCCGATATCGGTCTGTATTTTTAAAAAATCAACATAGGCGCCCGTTGAATTATGCAGGCCTAGTTTAGCATTGAAGTTGTTGTCCACTAAGAAGAAATTCATCTTTCTTGGGAGAGTTCAGAGATTAGCAGGAATGCGGTAGCAAGTAGGGGACCACGATCACTGCGTGGCGAACGGCGTCTAAAATCTGTTTTCTGTTAAAGGTTATCTCGTCGCCCTACGTACATAAGCTTAGCCTCACCGTCGACTTTAAGGCATAGTTTACATGTTGATATCGGATTCTGCTAACAGTTTGATTAGTCGGGATTGGGACCGTATAGGTACTGCAGTCTGCAAATAAAGCGTCTGGCCATTATGCTCACATTGCAGTGCAATGATTGCACAATTGTCACGTATTCATTTCCATTTAGACTGCATGGGTCGGCTCGCCGAGGGCTGGTCATCTTGACGTGAGTTTCATACAAAGCATACGCTACGATGTACAGTACGCTATAGACTGCTGTATATACTGAGATCATTGTATGGCCTGACAGTGGACTGCAGTTGATTATATTATTATTATGCTTGCCTTCATCACCGCCGTCTTAACTCGTAATAAGAAACTGTTGTTTTCGTCCACGTATCGCTGCTTGTGTGGCTTGTCAGTAGCTGACTATAGCAGTGATTATGGTGACTGGATGAGTCAGAGATGGTGGCGTTGTTGACCTGGCATATACAGGGTGGGCCAAAAAATGGCACAGTTTTTTGTATACCCCATAACTTCACCAAATATTAACCGATTTTTAAAATTTTTTCACTGTCAGAATCAGGAGACAATTTGTAATGAAACGGTCACTACAGATCCCACCACACCTCAAATGTGTCGCTACACTACCTCGTGAAATATCAGATGACGCACTCAGGCCTGCAACGCCACTGACCGGTTGCGTGATCAATGTTGATCGAGCCTGGCATGTGGCCCCAAACAACCCAGAGTTAAATTCAGTTGATTATGCTGTTTGGGACGCCCTTCAATAGAGGGCCTATCAGTGTTGACGATTCACGACAGTCAATTAGCTAAAAAAACCATTGTCGCTGAGTGGGGCAAGGTGCCGCAGCGTTTAGTTGATCGCGCCATTGGTCAGTGGCGTCGCCGGTTTCGATGCGTCGTCCAGCAGCAAGGCGGACACATTGGAAATTTGATGTGAAAACTGTAAAGATGTGATTTTTAGACAATAACCGAGACAACAAGCTCGTTGTTTCTGTTGTTAATTTTTTAAAATGTGTTGTTAAAAAAGTCGTCTTGTTTTAATTGTCATTTTTAAGACACTGACATTTCACAAGGTAGTGTAGTGACACATTTGAGGTGTAGTAGGATTTGTAGTGAGAGTTTTATTGCAAATTGTCTCCTGATTCTAACAGTGAAAGAATTTTGAAAATCGGTTAATATTTGGTGAAGTTATGAGATATACAAAAAAAACTGTGCCATTTTTTTGGCCCACCCTGTATATGCCTACCTGCTGCTACTGTACAGTCTCAGAAGAACTGTGCACTCCACAAGTGGCGTGAGGACTATAGCTTCCATGTAATTTTGGGTGATCGATACTGAAGAGCTTTTCATTTAGTTACATTTTCTTACTTTCCTTCCCAAAGTGCTGGCTACTTAACTTTGGTCTTGGTAATACGGAAAAATTGATGGTGAATATGTTTGGTGATAAGTAACTTATAAGTTAGTGCTTTTTGATCAAAGAATGGCCGCGAAACGTTTAGCGAAACATCTGGTCATACCGTGACTGACTGACGCTGTTGCGCCTCTGATGATAATTTATGACAGTATACACCTGTTCTAAACTTCTGAGTCCGGACTGCACGCTAATAATTATTGTATTTATTGGTATGCCGAGTTTTGCCAACCAGTGTTGATAAAGATATTGGGCGTGACGTTCAGGTGGAACGAGGGCAGGTCCCGGAGAGACGATTATGGGTGAGCGTGAATGTACCTTGGGCGACGGCTGTTATTCTACTAGGCCTAGTATACATTGCTAATGTAAACGGGAGGGAAGACTGATGCCAGATGGCCACAGTCTGTGCATACCGGTAGGTCTACACGGCAATGTTCACGCTGCATTGACCGCCACTTGAACGGTACCGCATATCAGTGCGTCGACCACCAAGATGTATGGGGCATCTGACTGATGGCAGTCGGCTGCAGGGCTGAGCTCTAAAGCATTTTTTTTCCGCCGACGCAGCACTTCAACGCGGTCAATGGACGCCGTTGTGCATGCGTGCGTCGGCGCGCCTATCTGACTGTTTCATTGAGAAATCGTGTTTGTAAAGTCTTGTTCATAAACTTATTTTTATGACAATTATTAGCTCGTTATGTTTTCTCACCTATGTTGGGTGGAAGCTATTGTGATCAGATGGATGCCGGAAACTTAAACACTGTTGGCGCGGATTTCTTACTTTTGTGGCCAGTATTTTATTATTTTTTTTGTAACGCTGCCGTGCAGAGATAATAATATTGAGAAGGAATTCTGCCAGACTCATTTGCTGAGATTGCTGGGAACTCAGCGCAGGCGTTTCTCTAGCGTTAAGTTTGCAAATCCATTGCGTGGTTGTTGTGGATTATGGCTACTGTTCATTTTTCAAAATTTTATGCAGAGATGGTGCATTTTTTGTGCAAAATTCCCGCCTCCCTTCTGAGTCCGCCATTGGACATAGTGGATGGGACATTAGCATTAGCCTACGTATTGATTGATGCATGTTTCAGAGACAAGGATCGAGGATCAGTGATCATGGGAGCTAACTGTTGCGCTGGCATGAAGAGCGGCCCGAACAAGTCGCTGCCGGAGAGTCAGAAAGCGAACAACGTCGACGAGACGGACATGCATGCTAACGGTCCGCAAGGTGATGCCGCAGTCGACAAGGAGACGCCGAACGCCGCAGGCGATCAGCAGCCGCTACCGGCCGACCATGAAACACCAGCACCTGCCAGTCATACCGCAGACCACATGCAGACGTCATCAGCGGCGCCGGAAGAAGTGGAGCTGAAGATCACCGAAGAACCGGATCGGCCCGAGTCAGAACCAGCACCAGTGACAGAGGAGATGCCGGAACAGCCGGCAACGCCGCCGACAGACACCGACGTAGAGAAGGACCAGAATAAACTGTCATCAGCGGAAGTGTTGTTTGTGTCCGAGGACGGCGATGTTGCGCCGCCAGCGTCACAGACAGCGATGGATCAGCACGCTCAGACGACGCACACGACCGAATCATCAACCGAAGTCCTGCACACAACGACGCTTGACGCAACGCAGACGACAACCGATGAAGCGCCGACGAGCGTCGAGAAGGTCGAGACGCAACCGGAAGTCGTCGAGCAGTCGAAACCAGGAGCAGGCGACGAGTTCGTCACGACGCCAGACAGCTCGCAGATACAAACACCAGCTGCCGCCGCGACTGATGAAGCTGGTCAGGCACCAGCAGCAACGATGAGCGGAGGAACTGGGGACGCGCTGAAACCGGCGGAGGACACGGAGGTAGTGGTCGAAGCACCTGCAGCAGCCAGTGAGGTCAGTGCAGCTGCCATCGGCGTCGACCTGCTGGAGTCAGCAGCCGCCAGTGAGCAATTGCCCGATGATACGGCGCACGGCAGTCCGCAGGACACTGCAGTCAGTTCCACGGACACGGCGCCACCAGCCGCGTCTGAAAATCCGGTCGACGCTGAGCAGCACGCGGAACTGCCCAGCCCGCCTGCCGCGACAGAAGCAAACAACGAGCCCGTGATGGACTTTGTCGCCAGCGCCGGCGTGGAGCAGAGGTCGGAAGGAGGATCCGTACACGTCGAGACGTCCGTGGAATGTGCAAGCGAGCAGCCGGTGCAGCCACAACACCCAGCGACGGATGACGCTGAGGCGGTTGCTGCAGCTGAACAGATGCCACCATCACCATCACCACTATCTGCTGGAGTCTCAGACGTGGAAGGAGGACCATTGCACGTCGAGACGTCCGCGGAAGGTACAGGCGAGCAACCAGTGCAGCCAGAACAGCCGGTGACGGATGACGCTGAGGCGGCTGCTGCAGCTGAAGAAATGCTACCAGCACCGCCGGAACCAACCAGCAAGAACGTGGACGTTTCCGCCAGCGCCGGTGCGGAAGCCGTGCATGTCGAGACATCCGTAGAAGCTGCAGGCGAGCAACCGGTAGAGCCACAGCACCCGGCGACGGATGACGCTGAGGCGGCTGCTACAGCTGAACAGACACCGCCGTCACCACCACCATCTGCTGGCATCACGGACACGGAAACGCCCGCAGACAGTGCTGGCGAGACGCCGGCTGCTCCTGTCATGCCTACAGCTCACGAGGAAGCGCCGCCAGCAGCGGTAGAAGAGACGAGTGCACCAACTACCACGGACGTCGAAGCCACATATATACCGACGACTGCTGAGATTGAAAGCATATCGACGTCATCAGACGCAGCCTGGCAGCAAGTGGTCGACGAGACACCAGCGAAACCGGACGACGCGGCGGCAACGTCCTCGGCAGCGGAACTGGCCGCCGACATTCAGCCGGAAGAACTACCGCCGCCGCTGTCACCAGACAGTGAGGAGGCAGCGGCGCCTGCAGCCCACGTCGAGGAGATTCATCAACAAGCTGCGTCGAATGATTGGCAGGCCGAGCCTCCCAGCGAACAACCGGAGCAGGAACAGCACGCGGTCAACGAGTCCGTCGAAGAACCTAGGACAGCAACGTCTGAGGCAGCTGAGCACGTGGACGAACAACTTCCCGTCACAGACCAGCCTTGAAGTTACGACGTCGAACGCTGTCCAGCCAACACAACAACGTACACGAAAAAGTTTTTGAACTGTTTTCAGCGTTCTTATGCCCCTAAATGCAACCACCGTGTGAAGAGATCAGACTTGGCGTAAAATCAAAACGTTAGTCACGTATATAGGTATATCGTATTTTCTGCTGTCTGCATTGCCATTTGTTGATGCTAATATTGGTCGTCTGAAGTCAGGTCTCTGTTCTTACATGCAGGGGTGTAGTAGGAAGTTTCAATTGCCAGCTATGATTGGATTATTTTGTTCACAACATTTCAGTGTCAGCGTATAAATTTGTTTTCTGTTGCAATTGCTTGCAATTTTGTTTAATTCTGAAACAGTCTGTAGCTACGAAAATTACAATTTTTAGCCAGTAGTGAGTTTCAGTTTACGTATTATCAGTTTTGTTGTTAAAGTAATTATTACAACTTTGAAAAACGCAGAACGCACAAAAATGACGCAAGATTTTGCCTTAGGCCGAAGTTCTTCCAGGTGTGCCCTGGCTTCGTTTTTAACACTACACCCCTGCTGATATGCATGGTGAAACGAATTCACGATATATGTATATTTATAATATGGCAGCGAATTTGTATACATTACATTATCGCCGCTGTTATTGGATCATACGTAAATGAGATTAGGCATACTTGGCAAAATGGCGGCCTGAGGAATGCTGTTGTTGAGGGTTTGTAGGCCTATCAGTAGCTGTCTTGTTACATGTTGCATGCATGACGTAGGCCTACTCGGCGCCAGTGGCGGTTCTAGCCCACAATATCTGGGGGTACGTCCCCATGGCGAGCGCGGTAGCGCGAGCCTATAACGAGGGTTTCGGGACAGAGCACCCAGCAGGGTCCAAGTGCAGAGCCCCTGCTCAGGGAGTCAGGGGGGCTTCCCCTGAAGCTGAAGCTCTTTTGGTTTTTTGACGTTCAATAGAAGCCGCAAATTTGCCCAACTATCTACAATTTGGAAACGCAAAGAAATCAGATATTTGTGTTATCTTTGCAAAAAAATTATGGGTGGCCACGAAAACTGGGGGCGGAGCGGGCCTAAAACCGCCCCTGCTCGGCGCTGCAGTATATGAGTGGATAAAGGCAGTGTGCGCAGTGGAAGTTGCTAGTAGCAGAGCAGCGCCTTCTCTTTATCAGTCTTTGAAGTGTGGTCTTTACTCGTTTTGTTCCCTATTGTGTATAAGATTGTCGGCAGCAGCTGCTTATTGTTTTTTTACTGCACTGGATAACTAGACTTGAGTTAAAACAAGGGCGCCTGCGGCAGGCAGAAAAGTACGTACTCGTGAAGTAAAACATTCAGCTTTCTCAAAGCACAGCTGTGTTGGCGGTTGGCTATTTCCATTATCTCAGTGCCATCCACAGCATCCGCCTCGATCTTCAGTGTTTCCAGTTGATGTCGAATGTTGCAGTTTGACCGGAGTTTGAAAATATTCACGTCCAGGAAAACATTGAAAACATTACAGAAAACTATTTTTGCTACTCCGGCACAGATACTGCAGTTACTTATGCATCTGTATGTGCCAGTCACCTGTTTTATTCAGGTAGCTGGAGTACTATTCTAAACAGGGCTATCATACAGATCATGCAATGACGTATTGCACAGCCTATTACACTGATAGCTGGGGCGTCATTAAACGGGGGGGGGAGCTGGAAGTCTATGGACCCCCCAAAGGATTTGTGATTTCATTTTTCCCCCGAGTCCTGCATAAACGACTGGCAACAAATTTTTTTCCCCAAAAAGATTGACATTTACTGTGTAAACTGCACAAAGTTTGGTCAGTTTCAGGAAAATCATTCATATGGTTGCCTCCAGATGTCACATTTTAAGGCTGAAATGCACCAAATTTGATTTCGACTGGGGCTCTGCCCCAGACCCCACTGAGGGAGCTTACAGCTCTCCTCCAGACCCTTTAGCTGGATTTAAGAGCCCTACTTCCAAGCCTCTAAGGGGAGGGAAGGTGTATGGGAGGGGCTAGAGAAAAGAAGGAAGAAAAAGGGAAAGTGAAGTGAGACCCCCAATTATTTACTGTAATGATGCCATTGTTTGAGTTTTTATATAAAAACGAATTGCAGTCGTTTTGTACAGTGTCAGGTTCTTTATTATAAAAAGAAACGTATATACATCTAATAGAAACTAGGAAAAAAACAAAAACAGTTCACAGAAAATCCACAGTTCACGCCGCACACGCGGTCTCATCATCTAGACTGTCTTGGCCTGGCTGCCCCGTCCCTAGCCGCGCGCCCCAGGCTGCAGCGTATCTCGCAGTCGTTAAGCGTAGAGTCCACTGAATCTGACATACAGTTATTTTGAGCAACGCTAACGTGATCTGATCATGTACATATGCTTTTATGCCTTCAGTGTAGTGTCACTTATGCAATTACATTAGCGGAACAGTAAACTACTACAGTACTTTTATTATTGTGTAACTAGCCAATTTTTCCAGTGTTACTCCATGTTGGGTCAGATTCTCCACAAAAACTTTTCGGGTATCGATCGAGGAAATTTTTGTGGCTGAACGTCATCGCTGCCCCACAACCAAGACACTAGACATAAGCACAGAAGTGACTGAAATGGAATATTAAACTGTAGAAATTCTACAACAGTTGGGATTAAGTCATTTCTGTGTTAAATTATCGCAACAAGAGATTTGAATGTGTGTATGTTGAAAGCGTTTGGCAAATGTTAATGCCAATCAGTTTGTTTATGATGTGAATGTTGAACATTAAAATTGTAGGGTAATTTCACCACAGTTTTTGTTCACTGTTGCATTGCACGAGTTGCACGGAAACAACGTAATTACAAACCAATTTGAAGTTCCCATGGCTTCCTAAGTTCTCACTAGTTAGGCTTCTCTAATGCATCAGTCGCATATAAAACAAAACCATACTTTAAAATGCGTTGTAATGCACGATGTATATGTACATTTTATACACATGCGAATACATGGACACTGCAGCATAGCTGATATCTTTCTACTCCATTAGTTTTGTACAAGTTCATTCATGTTTATAAGAAAAAAGCTGTTAAATGGCAATGTGATCAAAGACAAGTCTTCTTCAGTGCTGTGCCATCAGAAGCAACCATTCACATGTTCCAGCAATGTTTATTATAATTACAGGGTTTGTATATATGTGCCAATAATGTTTTCCGAGATCTCAAAAAGGATAACTACAGGTCGTTCCAGAATCAAAATGCTGCATTTTCCAATAAAAATGGCCATTTTTTCCGGACAGGTTTAGTTCACCCAACTTCATCGGCAAAATCATAAAAATGAGTCAATAAAATTGGCGAACACAGCCAATGTTATCAATTGCATAACACTGACTTGGTGTTTTAAACACATTAACGGACTCTAGAATAAGAGATAGTACATGTACTTTTACTTAGCTAACAGATTAAATGCAATTACACTATAGCCATGCAAAAATTCTAGGACTCAATATTTTTTCCAAAAATTTATAGGGTGTGCAAATTTTAACCTATAAATTCTATGACTTTTCAGTATTTTACAGACTGTATAAACCCTGTAATTATCTAAGCACAATTAATAAGCAGTACACAAAAACTCTGCAGTTACGACTTTCCTCTCATGCCACGAAACATGTCAACCGACAAGTGCATTAAATGCAGTTATTTTTAACTGTTTACTGGCCACTCAACCAATATTTGTGTCGGATTTAATTGGCCGAACTCCTCACAGCTCATTTCACAATGACGGTCATTCTTGCCGATCAAACTACACTAGCAAGTGACTGCCTTTAATCACAACACAGAAAATACAGAGTAATCAGATTTGGCTAACTTCGACGACAATGGGAAACGAACATATACCCTCTTAATCCATATCTGCTAAGGTATTTATTCAATATTCAGTATGCATCTGAATCAGCAATTCTGTATCAGTGATCATATATTTATTACACATATATACAGCAGGGAATTAAGCACACATCACATCACACTGTGTTCCGAAAGAAATAACGATCAGTGAAGCTGAGCTGAAAATAACTGCTAATGCTGAATAATGACATGTACTAGTTGAGATTGATGCCGAGCCATTTATGCCAGTCAACAATTCCGAAAGGCCTCCATGGTTAAAGATTTGGTTAGAAATAGGATTATCCTTAGCATTAAGAGTCAGTGTCGAGTTAGTCTAGCATTTAATAAGTACAGTTTTTGGCAGCCCATCGAAATGTTGGACCCAAATCGATCCATTTGGGACATGGGGAGTTTTAAATAAGGGACACCAAAGACTGTCCCCATAAATGAAGGATATGATGATGTCGAATTAGTGAGAGCTGTCACATTCTAGCATCAGAAAGATAGCTGTTGTGGGCACTTAGATTGTGCAGCGGCAAGGCTCCTCCTAAGACTTCCTCACCCCCCATTGAGTTTCATCATCCTCCCAAATGTTGGACACAAATCATTGCTGCTGCCAGGAGAGTTCACACTGCCTGCACAGCGAGAAAAATCAACAATGAAAGCATAATCTCATGCAATGTCCTCTATCCTCAACACTCTAACCTGGATGACTTTTCTGGAATACACATACACAAGAAAACAACACAGCTATTTTTCTGAACACCATGTACATGTAGACTATTTTCTGGCATACTAGAATTTATAATTCCTGAGTATCATAATTATAACAACTGTCAAACATCTATGTTCCAATGGAGTTTTGCACAAAAATTACAAAAAAGTTCTTTAGACAGTGCACCAACCTGAGTATGCGTATCAGAGTAGCGTTAAACAGGAGGCAAGCTTAGACGAGTCCAGTACATCAAGACTAAACAAATGATACAATATACTCTACATCAAAATCTAGACAAACAAGTTTTCTTCACTGAATCAATTCAAGATGTATGACTATACATGTACAGCCAAAAAAATTCGTTTTATTTCTTTCAAACAATTTACTTTTAAAAAACCAGCTGAAAACAAAATATGCCCAAACATAATAAAACAGTGCAACTTGTGTCAACATCCTGTTTTAAATGATGTATAATGTACAGACACTTGCACACTATAACAAAACAAATCAACACTTAAGACATTTGTCACACAGTCAACCAGTGCACACCAATCATATCATAATCTGGCTCTGGATATCGAAATATTTCCAGGCAAGGGTAAGAAACACATACAGCTCTTCACAGAATCTTTCAGCTATTTTGCATTAACTGCTGTAATGCTGTATGGGATCATACAGTCAATACCTGCTACCTGATACAGGTGAATGTGCTTTGCCTTAACTCCAGCCAGAAAGGCCAGAACTCGATTTACCTACCCCAGAAGGACGGAAGGCTGAGCTGACCTGGCAGGACAAACTAAGTCCACATTATGACCAGAAGAATAGCACAAGCCTTTTCATCAAGCCTACAAGGTGCGATATCAACATATGCTGCAACGATGATTCTAATGCACAATGGAACACAACAACAGCGCCAGCATTAGCTACAAAGCATTCTATGACAAGAAGCTTCTCGGCTAACAGAAATTACTGTCAGCATCCACGCAAAGGGCAATGATCAGACTAATTTATTAACTACAATAGTTCACTAGGATATCACACTGAATAACATGTAAGGACTAGGGATTGCAATCCCGGGATGCCGAATCCAAGCTGTTTTAGCCAATCCCGGGACTGGTGGCGTCCTGATTCCAGCATTACAAAAATTGCTAAAACAATACTTCCTGCGAGTGGTAGATGATACAAGAAATTTGAGCTAATGCTCACGAGACGCGCGAAAGCCTATAGCAGTTCCGGTTCAGTATATTAACTGAAAATTGGGGCGTTCACGCTAAGTTAATATACAAAATACCAAATTCTCTATCTGGATCGCATAACGATAGTTCCGTGCGGCCGACGGTGAAAATTTGGTAATCCTAGCTTGCAATGCTTTTGACTGATCCACCCATGTGATGGACGGATGGACAGACAGACAGATGGACGGACAGAATCACGATAGGTAAGACGTGATGAAAGCAGTAGCTGCTTTCGCGTGTAAAAATATAACAAGTCCACCAATCAGCGTTGGTTAGTGCTGCGCGTTGTAAACCGATTCCCGAGATGGCAGCACCACTGAACAAAATATCACAAATTACGCTGTAGGGTATGCAAGCCGTTTCACCAAATACTGTGCAACTGTGCATTAGAAATGTACTAAATAATAAATTATTGCGCTCACAATACAACAAAATTGTACAACAAAAATTTCTGTCGCTTTTGGGTTAGATTTGTGGGAATTTGGGATAAAATACAACACCTTTATTACAGTCATGCCAAAGTGCACATAACGATAGTTCCGTGGCTCCACCTCGTGAATGATATAGACTTGTGTCGCAGCCCAAAATCACCAAAAAATACATAAAACCCCCTATTTTGGCGTTCAAGGTCATCCAAGGTCATTGAATTCGAGGCCAATCGAGAGCCAGTGTACGATTTCCTATTAGTGATTAATAGTAACCTATGCCTTATCTCGCACCGTTACTGAGATACAGCGACCTATTGACCAAAAATAGCAAATTTTGTCCACCCCACTCTCATTTAGTGCCCTCGTTCGGGATGACCCCCTTCGAATTTATGGAAAAGCTTTGCGGTTCCTGAAACTAGAGTCTTCCAGGCAGCGGACAGTGAAGATTTGGTAATCCTAGCTTGGACTGTTTTTGCCTGATCCACCCGTGTGACAGACGAACGGACAGACAGACAGAATTGTGATGGCTAAGACGTGCTGAAAGCAGTAGCTGCTTTCGCGCGTAAAATGACAATTTTAGCCATCTCGTCGAAATTATTCATACACACAATTGCTTACTGTCCACTGTAAGTTGAACTATGATAGTCAGTCACTACCAACAACTACCAGTAGGGGCCTGCTACACCAGATGCATGAAATAACGATACTTAATAACGACCCACATAAGTCCTATCTCAATAACAAAATCCCGGGAGCACAAATTTCCTAATCCCAGATTCGGGGATTGACAAATCAATCCCGGGATTGCAATCAATAGTAATGACATAACACACAAACACACACATATGCAACAACCGTATAAATCGAGCAGGGCCAACACACTAATGCTCTGCCAGGAATGATCGTAAAGCCATTAATTTCAATCAGTAAATACATGTATACACTAAAAGAGTAATACATCACTTTACCTTCCCATTCAAGCAATACAAATGATGAACTGAAAGAGCAATAATATGTTGTACAATATTTTTCCAGCCTCTGATCACAGGCTCTTAGCATTCTTAATTTGCTTAAAACTGAACAACGTACAAATAATACAACTTTAAAACAGATTAAATTTTATCAAATGTCAGCAATTCCACTCATCAGATTACCCGAACGCATTCACTCAGATATGATTCGTATGAAATTGAAAAGCAAAGCATACCAGCAATCTGTAAATACAATCAACCTAGACCTCATAAAAAACACTGCGAAAACACCCATCTCAGAACTGTAACTGAGACTATATATAACTAACATTGTTCACAATTTTTAGCAATGTGCACTATTCATCAACTCTAACGCTATTTACATATATTTGTGACACGATTATGTTGCGTATGAAAAAAGCACTTATACAATAACTGGCGAGAATGTGGTTTATGATATTTTATCATTGCTATACTTGCATGTGACAACAGACTATTTTTCCACATAAAGCTCATTTGGCAAAAAGCACAACTCACAACAGCCAATGTTACATTAGAGAACACTGTTAATCAACGAATGTACATCTGTCCGAACACCGTGGCTGCAGATTGACCAAACGCTCATTATTATAAACACTTTTCAAGGCCGCCATGTATCAGTTACCAAGCTGTACAGCAAAAGTCTGTCCACAATTTTATATTCATCGTGTGTGATTCTCCGTCAGAATACAGATCTCCAACTGAATGCAGCAAAAACACTCTGGTTAAAGAAATTATCACCAAAACTGTCAACACAAGCAACACTTGTAAAATACTGAAAAATCTAATATGGCTCTCCTAACTGTTGAATTCTGAACTGCTTGCTATCTAACAGGGATGGAACTCCTGTATTAGACCTGTAACCTTGCAACAACAACTTCCAGCTTTTGCTTTACCGAACAACCATTGCTATATGATAGGCCAGAGCGACAATAGACTCCAGCATTGATTGATACTAAATAATTCAAATTAGCTCAAAATGAGTCAATGAAAAATATTAGCTTTCAACATTTACTTATTAGCTCTGTGCTCTGTATTTCCAACACTAATGCAACTGCACCTACATTTATTATATAACAAATGTCAAATGATACAGATGATTAATTCTGCACAGAGGTATCATTCATCAATGTTGTTGTCATCCTGTAATACTTTATCCTGTGATTTTTTACACCACCCTATAGACAACAGAGGCAAAGCTCAAAAACTGTTCATTTACATATCACTATAGCAGACAAAAATGTCAATATTCAACAAAGGATACAACTCGTAGCCCTCGTTCAATCGGGTCTACTAGAAGCAGCCCTCGTGGGATGTAAATCGTATTGTTCTGTTCCTGAATATAGCGACCTATCTTCTTTAGAACCTGATGTTAACAATCACAACATACATACCTATACGAAACACCATGTCCAGAGACACAAAAAATTTTTAGATAGAAAAACAAATCAAATTGTAAAATTTAGCACCTTGTATGAAGAAAAACAAAATTCACAATTGAAGTTTCATGGCAGCAATGTCAAACAGTCAGGCCGCTTGCCGTCATCAAGAACCAGCCCGTGTGGTTCCTTCATGTTGGGAACGCCGACTCGAGTCAAAGTGCGCCAGATGACAGCAATGCTGTAGGCGTCTTACACAGTTGTCGTCCTCTGTAACGGGTGTATTGTAGCTAAACGGTGCAACATAGGGCCTAGGTTGCTATTGATCACTAATACTGGCTTTCAAATGACATTCAAATTGATGACCTTGCATGACCTTGAACGCATTATGGTGTGCCAATCATGCAGTATTGTGGCTACACAGAAAGTCGCAATAACCATCACGACATGCGTAAAGCGCGACAATCATCTCAGCTAAGAGCTTGTCACTGAAACAAGTCTACCATAATATGCTGGACATAAATCAGTTAATGTACAATGGTCAGCAATAAGATGATCGAAAAATGGCAAGCCCCGTCATCACTACCAAATTAGTAATTGTGCTGCAATCTTGAATGGTCTGCAACTATTCTGCTAGCAATACTAATTTTAATTGGGGATTTTTAAGCACGATAGCAGAATGCTTTGCGCGTCTTTGCCATCGTCCGTCTGTCACACTGCGGTATTGTGTTTAGTTTAGTGACTTAAGTTTAGTTTATGTTCAGTGCTTGTTTTTATTTGTGTATTTCCTGCAGTGTTATGATTTAGTATTTGATGCATGTCTGTTGCATTTCAATAAATCAACCAGTTATTCAAAACGATGCAAGCTAGGATCACGAGAACTTCACTGTGGGCTGCCGCAAGGACTCTAGTTTATCGTGACAAAATTTTGTGTCTTTGGGTGAAGGGGTTCCTTTTGAATAAAAGCGTCAAAGAGGGGTACCCCCTAAAAAGACGTTATTTTGCCGTTATTGGCTCGTCTAGTGTCAAAAACAGTTGCAGATATGTACAGATATGCTGCTTATCATAACAAGCACTGTTGACAGGCTTTTAAGATTTATCAACATCAATGACCTTGAACGACCTTGAACCCCTAAAAAGGGTTTTTTTTAGTGAATTTTTCACAATTTTTGGATGCAGCGCACATTTTAACACTGAATTGCGATGAAATGGATGGAGATAGACCAAAACTACCTGCATATAAAATTTTCAGCATTAAACGTAGATTTTAGCAGTCCAAGACACGACCACCTAGGTTCAAGGAGGCCGGCGCAGGCAGGCATCAAAGACAGCTACCCTCCACCCCCTAAAAGTGGTTATTTTTCCGCAATTATCTTGTGTAGCGTGAAAACAGTTGCAGATAGGCACAGACATGCGGCTTATCACAACAAGCAATAGTGACAAGCTTTTTATTGGTGTCAACGTCGATGACCTTGAATGACCTTGAACTCCCAAAATAGGGGTTTTATTGATTTTTTTTTGCTATTTCCAGCTGTGACACACAATTAAAGAGTGAACTGTGCCAAAATGGCTGGAGATGGATCTGGACAACCTGCATGACATTTTAGCGAAAAAACGAACGTTTTTAAGAATCTAAGTTTCGATCTCTGAAATTCAAGGAGTCTTCCATACAGAGGCCTCAAATTTAAGTACTCTTTCAAGATGCATTAATATCTTATTGCTGTAGGTCTACACTGATTGCCAAAGTGGAGGTCTGCTGCTATCGCGCATCATGTGAGCTCTGCACAAATTACTTGTCGACTGCCCAATCCACTTGCTGTGTAAAACTGTGTTACTTTTGGTCTCATTGCATCTCATTCTAACAGCTTATTATCAATGCACGAGCATGCTACACAGACCATATCATGATAGCATGACTTCATAATCAACATATTAACGAAACACCATTTTGCTAACTAAGTGTTGTTAACAAAGCAAGCGAACGTGCCTAAGGTAAAACAAAAAAGTACCTTTTCATAATGTGTGTCCATACAAAGGTAAACAATGTAGGCAGTAAGACAGGCAAAGCAGTTCTCACAATACGTTCGTGCACTAAGAGCCTCAGCATCGGCGTAAAATTCATTTAGCTTGTTCAAGGTCGTCTCGAACAAATTTCTGTCAATCTTCACACACCACTTGCATTAATAAAACAAACTGGTAATAAAAATAGATATTTACTGCAAAGAAGATCAGGAAATAAATAATGCCTTATATCAAATCACAATTACAAATTCAAGTACCGGTACATAAGATCACTGATCAATTATAACTTACTGATATGTGTGAATGACTAGGGTTTAACGTCCCACCCGACACAGTATAGGTCATATGATATGCACTCAAAGATTCTAACTCAATGCTTATAATCTATAAACACTCAAATTAATAAAAACTGAATTGTTTGTTCTTAGAAAGATAAAAAAATGATCTAAAAACAATCTGATATAGCGCCAGGTATAACGTCAATGGCAAAGATCGGCCTCATGTGACGCAACACCCGCGTATGAAAGATGCAGGTAAGGACAATGTTGACAACATGTTTGTCAAAAGACTGAGTTGCAAATGACATCGATGCAGAAAATAATACCTTTCCCTCCAATTCTTGAGGAAACTTGGTTTGAAAACGAACTGCAGTCCCATCAGAGTAATCTCGCTGCAGAAATATCTTTGTACAATATGCTGGTGGCAGTCGAGCCATGTTATCTAATCGCTGCAATGCCACAAAACAGCATATATTTAGCTAATACATGACGAGTTAAAACTATGGTCAATGAAGTATTCGTTAGTGGGCCAACGTACACAGCACAATAAGCCTAGCTCAGTGCTACGGTCAGTTCAGCGAACTAAGAGATTGGTGACCACAATTACTATTGCCAGTTTACTGAAATAGGTTGAAAAAAAATCAGAATTTACTAAAAGCAGTTCGGTGATCTGAAGTGCAGCTAAATGGGCTACTAAAAACTAGTTTGGACGCTTTGCTGTTTATTTCACACCACCGTGCCAGTACTGCGTTAAAAGTGCTGAATAGATTCACTAATTCCAAAGTAAAAAAAATTAGGAACACCTTTAATGCAGAGTTCTAGTAAACTCCTCATTACTAGAGCTGGCTGCTGAAATAAAATCTGCGCAGGTGGAGAATGATGCGATCTACTATTGTGCAGGGCGTTCTTTCATTATACAAGATGAACTGAAAAAGATGATTAAGTGCCACAATTCTTATTCATATTTTTTTCAAAATACGAGAGTCTGAGAGGTTAAAAAATTTTCAGTTTACTCTCAGCTGCACAATTCTGCCATTGTGCAGCTGTGGCCCACTCATGAACTTACCGCATGGACCGAAAATCGGTAATTGTTTAGAATAGCTATGCCACCTTAAACAGTTGCGTACATATATGATATTGATGTGTATCGGTAAAATGACTTTTGTTATGCATGTTTTAGGGTGATATCTTGGCAAATACTATTAGTTACCTTTTGATGACCGATTATAAAATTTAATGTAAACACACCAGTTTGTTTATTTTTTTTGGTATTATGTCATGCTTAAGTAATGGAAAATACCAAAATTGGTGTGAAAATTGGCTATTTATGGGTCTTTTTATTATAAAAATTTTGTTTCTATGTGGGAAGTGGGTGTGGCGGGTGGCAATCGCCAGTGTCACGTCAGCCCAGAATATGACCTCTGCGGCCTGTTTAGTGTGCTCAGGCGATCACGTGCGCTTCGTTGGCGGTCGGTCATGGCTGTCTAGACGAAGCGCCTTTTGTCTGTTATGGCGTGCGGTATAGCGTCGAATGAGAATATCGGCAACTGTGGAGCGTTTAGGTGGACACTGCTGATGTGAATGATGCGGTGCGCTTTGTCATCTGGCTGCATAAGGTAGGCCTACAATTGTTTCGGTTAAAGTTTCTTGTTTTTTCTTTTAATGTTGCTTCAGAAGTGACTGAAATAGGTAGAATAAGTGTCGTTATGCATGTTTCAGACTAGTTTAATTATGGGAAACTGCAATTGAGTGACATATTGATACCCGAGAAAAAATTTGAGGTTTTGAGTAAAGATAAGCATATTATTAATTCCTTCGTTCTTTATATGCTGCTTATTCAGTATCTGCAGTTCATTGTTTTTTCCCAGGGGGGGTGGCAGTTTGCTTTTCGTGCTTTTGGGCATTTTTGTATTCATCTATGATTTACGTTGCTGCTTACTCAGCTTATTTTTTTTTCTAAATTTTTTTGGTATAATATTCATTCGCTAGGTGGCATCACTAAGTTGTTTTAGCTAGTTTTATGGGTTGTTGATGCGGCTTATTCCGCTTATTCAGTTATAAAATTATTTTTTTATTATTGAGTTTAGTACATGTTTCATTCCCTAGGTGGCAGCACTAGAGTTTTTGATTTTCCCCCCAAAAAGACCTACCCCCTTTATTCTTTATAGGCCCCATCAAAAAAACCCTCTTTAGAATGACGGAATTCACCCAAAAACTGAACTTTGTTCTCGGGTATCAATAGTCAGTTATTTGCAGTTTCCCATATAACAACACTAATTCTACCTATTTCAGTCACTTCTGAAGCAATCTGGGATGGCGGAGCTAATGTAAATTTTTACTCTAAAATCTTACTGCACAACTTAAATTTATTTAGGCCAAGGGTTACCAACCTGTCCTCGGATCATTGCGTTCTGAATTACTTTTTTGCACACTACTTTATCTTAATAGTCGATATCTAAAACATAATTGCGGGTTTTTGCTTAATTTTTGCTCACGAGCGACTTAAAAGTGCCCTGGCATTACCAATGGCTGTTACGGCCATTAACACCGGCACACTTTAAGTCGCTCGTGAGCAAGAATTTCAGTTAGGGTTGGGGTTAAGGTTAGGTTTTAGGGTTAGGGCTAGTGTTAGCTATGTTTCGATCAGATACTGAATATGATGCTGTGTGCCATGGCTAATGCCTTTGTATAAAAGTCTTGTAAGACCACATTTAGAGTATTGTGTACCAATATGGAGCTCGTATTGTCAGGATATTGAGTTAGTTGAGAGAGTTCAACGTCATGCAGCTAAATTGATTGTCGGTGAAAAAATTTACATTACGACGAACGTATTAATATCAGTTCGCCGAACTGAAAATAGAATTAACTAGAGCTGTCACAGTTGACGCGTTAATTAACGCGTTAATGCGTTAATAAATTAACGCGCGTTAAAAAAATTAACGCACATGCGTAGATTTATTTCATTTAGTTACTAAATTCTGTGCAGCGAAATTCCGATATTCTATTAAACTGCGGTTATATGACAATCGAATGAAATCAAGTAACTAAACACGACAGGCATCACGGTAGACTATTGTGACACAGGCACTACATTGTGGGCTTCATTCCAGTCACCCTCTCCATGTACCTAGTCTACTGTCCACCTACAATATCGGCAATATTGATAGTTACTTTATTAAATTTTATTACATTTTTAAATCTTTATTTATTCACCAATCACAAATGAACAGACAGACAGACAGGCATACAAACATACACACGAAACTGACAAAAGACAGTAAGCAAGCAATTCGCAAAAGCGTAACCCAATAGAGTCCATCACAAAATGATGGACAGAAGATGATATACAAAATAAAAATACTGTAATAGTTAAATAGTAAATAGTCTAAATACGTTTAAAAAATAAAAATTATATGTGTTTTTTAAACTGTTTTTTTTTCATTTTTCTAACTTTCTATATTCTACAGGCGGGTCCCATAAACGTCTCGGGCCCGGGGTAATTTACCTCCTACTCTTCATCTGGACGGGACTGGGTGCGTTAATTTACGCGTTAATTAATGCATTAAAAAAATTAACGCACTGCGTTAATGCGTTTAAAAAATTAACGCCTTGACAGCTCTAGAATTAACGATAAGCCTATCCTGCAGACACAGGTATGTGAGTAGTTTCACAAGCCACGACACCGTCATGTATTTTAATCACGTTTACATAGTATATAACAAAAAAGACAATAAGCCAAAGCTGCTTGCCTAACAGACAACTGTATTTAAACTACAAAATACAAAGCAAAAATTACTTGACTGTCGGCCATAATATCATCCGGGAACACACATTCATCATTTTACAGAAAATAAGTAAACCGCAAACACACACCGAAACAGCGATAAAAAGTAGATTTTTTTAAATTGAAAAAAATTAGTTATAAATGTAATGC